>FWPV01002505.1_pt1 | contig 44848 bp, 42 predicted proteins | sample 2228371 | NCBI WGS metagenome assembly FWPV01 (sample SAMEA103939776, study PRJEB20133) | metagenome
ATTTAATGCCGTGTTTCTGCAATCCATACAGATAGTTGAGGGACTCTTGATAGCTGAGCAAGTAATGTATACTCCGTCCATTCCTGTCGTTGGCGTCCATGCAGAGGTCGGGGCACGGCGGCAAATGGCGCTGCCGGGAGTTCGTCCCCGAGGCTCTATACTATTACCACACTTTGTTTTTGTGCAAAATGAGGAAAATCAGCCCGGCAGGTAACAAGCACCGGGAAAGCGCCGGCTCTTGCCGACAAACAATAAGGATTGCGGGAAAGTACGCAGAACCTGTGCGCATATCAGAGGAGATTAAAGGCGCCGCGCTCAGCGCAAGTCCTCCAGCGAGGAACCGGTAAAGGCTTCCATGGAGCGCCTTTCCTTGAGGCGAATTGTCACGGGAAGCCCCAACTCCTGAGTCAATTCGGCCGTTAAATTGTGGATGATTCTTTCCACTTCTTTTATTTCGTCCGAAAACAAATGGTCGTCCAGGCCCAGCCATACCTCGATAAAATCTCGACATTCCTGCCGTTTTATAAGGATGCGGACAGATTCGGGGAGATATCCCAGGGAGCGTTCGAGCAACAGCATGATCTGCTGATGATGGACCTTTACCCCGCGCACGACCACCAGTTCATCAGTACGTCCCGGGGACCACACGATCCGTCTGAGAGTTCTGCCGCACGGGCAGGGATCGGCCATAAGGCGCACCCGGTCGCCCGTCCGAAATCTGATGAGGGGAAACGCGCGCGTCGTCAATGTCGTGAGAACCAGCTCCCCTTCCCCACTTTCGATTACGCTTTCGCCCGATGTGGGATCGACCACCTCGGGGAAAAAGTGATCTTCATTGATGTGCAGTCCACACCGGTGTTCGCATTCAAATGCGATGGCCGGTCCGGGAATTTCACTCAATCCGTAATGCGCCCATGTCTCCACATGAAGCTGTTCTTCCAGGCGATTGCGCACGTCCGCCGCGGGCGCTTCCCCCACAAGAATGAGAGTGCGCAGTGCCAGGGCATTGGGATTGAGATTGAGATGAAACAACAGGTTCATCAGCTGGCAGGCGGCTGAAGCACTGGCGATGAGCACCGAAGTCTTGTAATCATGCATGACCATCAGATTTTTTTCCGGTGGCAGCACAGTCAATGGAATCACGCTCGCTTCTATGGCCTCGGCACCGTCCTTATAGTCGCGTCCCCAATTGGCCAGGCCGGGATCGAGTACAATCTGCAGGATATCCGAACTGGTCACTCCGGCAGCCGTAAAGGCCCTGGCCACCATCTCCTGCCAAACTTGCAGATCATGCCTGGTGTAGCCGCTCACCATCGGCTTCAAAGTCGTTCCGGGAGCGGTATGGATCCGAACTACATCACGCAACGGCACGGCAAACAGTCCGTACGGGTAATTGGCGCTCAGGAACTCTCGTTCAGTGAACGGAATGCGGCGCAAATCAGTTAATGTTTCAATGTGCGACGGATCCACTCGGTTTGATTCAAACTGATTGCGATACAGGGGAACATTCTTGAAAGCGCGATTGAGAGTACTCTGCAGACGTTCCAATTGCTGTTGGGCGCGCTCTTCCAAATCAAGACATTCCTCCGTCTTGTTCCGTATGGGCATGGTCACTCCCTCCCGTCGTAAAATTCCCGGTAATCCTTACCCAGATAAGCCCGCTTGACTTCCTGATCGGCCAACAGATCGGATGACAGCCCCTCGAGGCACTCATCTCCATTTTCCAAAACATAGCCCCGGTCGGCAATCTGTAAGGCGGCACGGGCATTCTGTTCAACCAGCAGCACCGTCATGCCCCGTTCTTTCAGTTTGAGCAGCACGTCCAGAATGAGGCGCACCAGGAAAGGAGCCAGCCCCATGGAAGGTTCATCGAGCAACAGCAGGCGGGGTCGCGCCATAAGCGCTCTCCCCATGGCGAGCATTTGCTGTTCACCGCCCGACAGCGTTCCAGCCGCCTGCCTGGATCGTTCCCGAAGAACCGGAAACAACTCCAGGACTTCCTCGAGATCCTTGCCGACATTCTCATGATCGCGTTGTCGATACCTCAAGTAAGCGCCCAATTTAAGGTTGTCGAGAACGCTCATGGGCGGGAAAAGCAATCTGCCTTCAGGAACCAGGGAAATGCCTTTTTTTACAATCTCAGGGGGCTTCAGCCCGTGCAGCGAATTCTTCTCAAATTCGATTTCCCCCTCCCAGCTGGGCAACAGCCCGCAAATGGTCTGCAGCAGGGTGCTCTTACCCGCTCCATTAGCCCCGATAAGGGCGATCAGTTCCTGCTCTCGAACGGACAGGCTCACACCGCTGATGGCACGGATTCTCCCGTAATAGCACTTGAGATTGCGAATACGCAGCATGCCGTTCACTCTCGACCAAGGTAGGCATCGATGACGGCATCGTCGGCCTGAATTTCTCTCGGCGTCCCTTCTGCCAGCTTTTTGCCCTGGTTTAGGACCAAGATCTTGTCCGAAATACCCATGGTCAGGCTCATGTCGTGCTCCACCAAAAGAAGCGTAACCCCTCTTGCCCGGATCTGCTGCAGGAGTGCTGCAAGCTGCTCCGTTTCCACTGCATTGAGTCCCGAAGCAGGCTCATCCAGCAGCAGCAGGCGGGGCTCAGCCGCCAAAGCGCGGGCAATTTCGAGGAACCGCTGCCAGCCGAACGGCAGATCCGCACTCCGATGCCCGCCCACATCTTCAAGCCCTACAAACTTCAGCAGCTCGACGGCTTTCTGTTGAGCATGCTGCTCCTCCCGCTTCACCCATGGCCAGCGGCAGATGGCACCCCAGAAGCCACATCGAGTTCTGACGTGCTGCCCCACCAGCACATTCTCGAGCACCGTCATGCTGTCAAACAGTTCAACGTTTTGAAAGGTTCGGGCAATGCCCCGCCGGACCAGCTGGTGCACACTCCTGCCCCGTATCGGCTGCTGTTCATAAAAGACGCCGCCCTCTTCCGGCGTATAGATGCCGGTGATTACGTTAAACAAAGTGGTCTTGCCTGCCCCGTTGGGCCCGATCACGGCATAAATATGACCGGCCGCCACCTCAAAGGAAACGTTGTATAAAGCCTGGATGCCGCCAAAGGATTTGGAAACGGCTTCAACCTTGAGGAGAGGTTGAAGGACGCGAGTATCTGCTTCTAGCCCGTTCATATATATCTAACATTCCTCGGGTGAATCCCTGGGGAAGAAAAATCATCACCACCATCAAAATGAGCCCGTAAACGACCATTTCATAATCAGAGAAAACATGCAGCCAGTCCGGAAGGAAAGTCAATACCGACGCCCCCAGAAGCGAACCCCAAATGCTTGCCATGCCCCCGATCACAACCATCGTCACAATGCGTATCGAAACAATGAAATCGAACGAGTCCGGGCTGATGAAAGTCACCAGATGCGCATAGAGGAATCCTGCCAGCGAAGCGAACACGGCGCTCAAAACAAAGACCCAAACCTTGAGCCTGCTGGTGTCGACACCCATGGCGGCGGCCGCCCGTTCGCTGTCGTGAATGGCGCGCAGTGCTCGACCGACTCTCGAATTCACGATGCGTTCACATATGACAAAACAGACGACCACAATGCCCCACACCAGATAAAAGTAACCGCTTCCGGTATCCAGAGTGAGCGCACCAATAGAAAGGGGGGGGATGCCCACCAGACCGGATGTGCCCCCGGTGAACCCGGTCCACTCACGAAACAGGATATAGAAAATCATACCGAATCCAAGCGTTCCCATCCCCAGATAATAGCCGGTCAGCTTGAGCATCGGCAGAGCAATCAGGAAGGCAATCACAGCCGTCAGCCCCAGAGCCAGGAGAAGACCCAGCCACGGCGGCCAGTTCCAGTGCACCGTCGCGATGGCGGTAGTATAAGCTCCAATGCCGTAAAAAGCCGCATGTCCGAGAGAGATTTGCCCCGCGTAACCCATGAGCATATTGAGGCCGAGGGCCAGGACGGTGTAGATTCCGATGAAGGTCAGAAGCTGCAAATAGTAGGGATTTGACACCCACCATCCGGTAAGCACAATAGACAGGGAAAAAAGAGCGTACTTCATATGGCTGTTTCGATTCTCCAAACCGCGCATCGGGTTGGCTGCACACCTCTGTTTTTATTGATTGACGCCGCTGCCGTTGAGCCGGTCGCGCCCGGGCTCCATCCCAGGGCAGCATGTGCGCCCAACCCGGCGGATTGCCGTCCCCGTCAGAAGCGCTGAACCGCTTTGGCGCCAAGGATTCCCGTCGGACGTACATAAAGGATCAGGAGCAGCAGAATGAACGCGATGGCATCCCTTAGACTGGAGGAGACAAAACCTACGCCAAAAGCTTCCAGGATACCCAGCAGCAGCCCACCCACAATGGATCCCCAGGAGCTCCCCAGACCACCGAGCATGGCGGCACAAAACCCTTTGAGTCCCAGCATTGTGCCCATGTCGTAGCTGCTCATGGTGATGGGAGCAATCAATATGCCACCAACACCTCCCATGGCAGAGCTCAGGGCAAAAGCAAGCAGCACCATGCGCTCGCTGGGGATGCCCAGAAGCGAAGCGGCTCTCTTGCTGATGGCACACGCCTGCATGGCCTTGCCCGTCAAAGTTTTTTTGTAGAAGAATTGCAGGCCAAGCACAATCAGCAGAAGGCTTCCCAGTATCCACAACGTCTGGGGCAGCAAAGTGGCGCCGGCCAGCTCGAAGGAGGAGAGCCTGGAGAACGACGGAGCACTGTGAGCATCCTTTCCCCACTGCAGCATGCCCACCCCTCTGAGCAGGATCGAGGCGCCGACGGTTATGATGATCAACACGATGGGATGCGGTTTACGTACGCTGCGGATTGCCAACCGCTCGAGCACCAGTCCCACCAGTGAGACTCCTGCAACGGTGGCAACAAAGGCTACGGGGAGAGGCAGCTCGAGCCCGCGCCAGAAGGTGATCAGCCCTAAAGCTCCGAGCATGACAAACTCGCCCTGGGCAAAGTTGATCAAACCCGTAGCATTGTAGAGCATGCTGAATCCAAGGGCGATTATTGCGTAAATGGCACCGTTGGTTATTCCGGAGAAAAAATACTGAAGCAATTCCTGCATGATTATCGCGAGGCCGCAATCCGAAGGGAACCAGGGCGAGCCCGCAAGTCAGCGCCGCCCAGGTTCTGGTTGATTATTCGTCCAGGAGCTTCCACTGGCCATTTTCAATGTTGACCATCACAAAGGCATCCGATCCCAATCCGTTATGATCCTCCGGTGTGAAATTGAATGTGCCCGTTACACCGGTAAAACCACTGACCTTTTCTATTCCCTCGCGAATTTTGTCGCGCTCTCCACCACTGCCCTCCAGGGCCCTGGCCAAGATATGCATGGCATCATAGGCATAACCGCCAAAACCGGAAACGGGCATGCTGTAAAGCTTTTCGAACTGGTTGATATAGTCGAGCAACACCTGTTTCTGCGGATCACTGTCCGGCAATTGCTGTGCAATCAGGATCTTGCCGGTAGGCAGCAGGTTGCCGTTGGCCGCATCTCCGGCCAGTTCAATGAACTTGGGAGAGGCCACTCCATGGCTCTGGTACAAAGGAATGTCCAGCTTCATCTGCTGCACGTTTTTGGCCACAACGGCAGGACCGGGATTGGTTCCCCAGCAGATGATGGCGTTCGGTTCTACAGCGCGGATTTTAGTCAACTGGGCGGTCATGTCGGTATCCTTTCCGCCGAACGTTTCCGCCTGCACCACCTTGATGCCAAACTCGGGCGCCTGCTTAAGCAGCTGCTCCTTGCCGCTTTCTCCAAATGCATCCTCTACGGTCAGTATGCCGACGGTTTTGATGCCCTTGGACTGCATGTGAGTGTACACGGTCTTCACCGCCAACATGTCACTCTGAGCCGTCTTGAACACATAGGGCTTGACCGGCTCAGTGATCTTGATACCCGCAGCGCAGCTTATCAGAGGAATTTGAGCTTTTTCGAAGATCGGTATGATAGCGAGTGTGGTGGGGGTCAGACTTGGTCCGATGACAGCCAGAACACCATCTTTGCTGATCAGCTTATTGGCCGCCAGAACGGCTTTGGTCGGATCACCCTCGGAATCATAGATGACCGCCTCCAATGGATGCCCGTCGATGCCGCCGTTCTTGTTGATTTCATCAACGACCATTTCAAGGCTCTTCTTTTCAGGATCTCCCAGAAAGGATGCGCGCCCGGTGATGGAAAAAATTCCCCCGATCTTGTAAGTTTCCTGGGACCAGCAGGCCGGCACAGAAATTCCACCAATGATCAGCGCCAGCACAACACAGGCTGTCAACAAAACAGATCTCCCGTACCTCATAATGTCCTCCTTTGCAATTTTCGATCAATTGTACGGCTGCGCACGCGGCCTTGTTCCCGCATATTCCTCCAGTCGTCTCACAGACAGTGCGACACTCATGAGCCCGCTGCGGCAGGCCGCGCCGCTGTCATTCCCCTGAAATACCGCCACGGCGGCAGCAATCCAGAATGTTACAGAGTCTCCCGGCCCCCCATCGCCGGGTGACGGTTGCACCGAGTCTTTCAGGAGGTTCCCATGTAAACGCTGCCATCAAATGGCATAGAGCTTTTCGGCTTCGATCACTGTGACGCCGTTGGCCTGCAGCACCTTCACGGCTTCGTCAAGGTTATCGAAACGGAAGATGATCACCGCATTACTGCCGCTTTGCTGAACAAACGCATACATGTATTCGACATTCACATTGGCGTGGAAAAGACTGTCGAGGATTTTGTGCAACCCGCCGGGCCGGTCCTCTACCTCAACAGCCACCACATCTGTCTTGCCCACGGTGAACCCATGCTGCTTCAGCGCTTCCTTGGCTTTGTTGTTGTCGTTAACGATGAGGCGCAAAATGCCAAAGTCCGAGGTATCCGCCAGGGACAACGCCCTTATGTTAACGCCGGCCTCAGACAGAATTCGGGTCACCTCAGCCAGACGGCCCGCCTTGTTCTCAAGAAAGACTGAAATTTGCTCTACACGCACTTTTAAGTCTCCTCTCCGGTCTCAAATAGTGTTTAAGGAAATGATTTTGGAAGCTACAGCTTACGATTGTCGATGACTCTCTGGGCTTTGCCCTCACTGCGGGCGATGGTCTTCGGCTCGACCAGCTTGACCTTGGCAGAGACCCCCAAGAATTCTTTGATGTTCTTGGCGATTTTCTTTTCCAGCTCCTGCAGTATCCTCACTTCGTCGGAGAATGCGTGTTCACCCACTTCCACCATGACCGTCAGGCTGTCCAGGTTGCCCACTCGATCCACCATCAATTGATAATGAGGCTCCACTTCCTCGATTTCCATCAAGACGCTTTCAATTTGTGAGGGGAAGACGTTGACACCGCGGATGATGAGCATGTCGTCCGTGCGACCGCTGATACGGTTCATGCGCACATGAGTTCGCCCGCAGATGCAGGGTTCCGGATTGAGGGCCGAAATATCCCTGGTGCGGTAGCGAATAACCGGAAATGCCTCTTTGGTGATGCTGGTGAACACGAGCTCTCCGGTTTCGCCGTACGGCAACACCTCTCCGGTTTCAGGGTTGATGATTTCAGGGATGAAGTGATCCTCAAAAACGTGCAGTCCTTTCTTGGCCTCCTGGCATTCCACCGACACCCCCGGCCCCATCACCTCACTCAAGCCGTAGATATCCACCGCACTGAGATGAAGCTTGCGCTCTATTTCTTCGCGCATTCTTTCCGACCATGGCTCGGCACCGAAAATGCCGGCGCGGAAACGCAGCTCCTTGAAATCGATCGCCGCTTCCTGGGCAACTTCGGCAAGATGAAGCGCATAGGAAGGAGTACAGGTGAGGATGGTCGGCCCAAAATCTTTCATGATCAGTACCTGCCGACGGGTATTGCCACCCGAAATGGGTATTACCGAAGCACCCAGACGCTCCGCCCCGTAGTGAATTCCCAGTCCTCCGGTAAACAGCCCATATCCGTAGGCGTTGTGTATGATATCGCCGCGCCCCGCCCCGCCTGCCGACAGCGCCCGGGCCATGAGCTCAGACCACGAAGCAATGTCCCTTGCGGTATATCCCACCACGGTGGGCTGCCCGGTGGTTCCCGATGAAGCATGGATGCGCACGACGTTGTCCATCGGCACCGCAAACATTCCGAACGGATAGTTGTCCCGCAGATCCTTTTTGGTTGTGAAGGGCAGTCGCTGCAGGTCATTGAGGGTCTTGACATCGGCCGGGGTGATTCCCGCCTCTTGAAATTTCCTGCGATAAAACGGCACCATCGCATAGGCCCTCTCCAACACGGTTTTCAGGCGGCGAAACTGAATCGCCTCGAGAGCTTCTCGCGGCAGTGTCTCAAATTCGATGTTATAGATCATCCTCGCACAATCCTCCCTTAGTTCAAACCTTCACTTTTGCCAAAAAAAAACCGTGAGTTTTTCACCCACGGCTCTTCAAACAATATCACCACGGGCTTCGTCGTTGAGTCTACCCGTGGTTTTCTTCATTACCAGGTGCGGTACTGCCTACTTAGCACGCCCACAGGTAGACTTCCTAAAAAAGAAGCCCGAAAAATATCGAAAGCAGCTATAGCAGAAAGACCGTCCTTTCACATCACTCCTCACCAGCAACAGTGTGATCTCTGTTAGCCAAAATGCTCTGCACTGTCAAGGGAAAACTATGGAAAACAATAATAATTTTATGCAACACCCATGATTTCCGTGGAGTGCCGGTCAGCTGTCTCGTCCCTCTTTCGAAGGAGCCTGAGGGGCTTCCTTGTGTGATTCACTCGAGGCGGGAGCAGCTTTGAGCTTTGCCATTTCCAGGTCTTGCTGCACCCGATGAGCGCTGGGATAAGAACCCTCTGCTTTCAACGCAGCCTCATACTGTTCGACCGCTTTGGCATAATCCTTCTTGACGGTATAGAGTCTTGCCAGGTGCCAACTCACCTCACGCTCGAAACCCTTCAGCCCGCTTCCGGCGAGACTCTTCCACTGCTCCATGGCCGCATCGATGTTACCCACCTGTTCATAGGTTAGAGCCAGATGATAGCGCACCAGAGGCCGCAATGAACTGGCTGGCGGGGTTTCCTTCAGCACCGCCTCGGCAGCCTTGACGGACTCATCGTAGCGTTTCATGTGGAAATATGCCTGAGCCAGATCAAACTGGGCGTTCAAAGCCGGCTGTGTCCCTTGATGTTGCTCGCTAAATTTCTGCAACTCGGCCACCAGATGATCCCAGTTCTGGTAATCGGTGATGTCGTTGGTCGGCCATTCCTCTATTATTTTGAAATATTCCGCGCGCGCGCGCCGTTCGTTTGCCTCCCGATAGCTGTTGACTCCCCACACAATCCCCATGATCAACAGTACCCCTGCGACTGCAGCGATGATCCAGTGCGGGTTTTCTCTGGCATAATCGGATGCACGCTGCGAAAAACTCAGGAGCTCCTCGCTGGCTTCAAAACGCTTTCTTGATCCTTTAATCTTCGTGAAACTCAAATATCACCTCGTCAAAACGTTGACATCGACCAGCCTCAATCGCGCTGTTTGCGAGCCGATTCGATCCGGTCTTTGATTCTATTCATTTCTGCCTCGCTCGTCTGGCGGGTCAGGCTGCACTCTGCACTATCCAGGGCTTCAATGTGGCCTTCCTGGAACATCTTGATCCAGAAGGGAATGCTCTCTTCGTTGGCGTTCTTGACACGAATGATGCCCGGATCCTCCACATAGAGCTCTCCCTTAAAAATCCTTTTGAGATATCCCAGGGCTTCTCTGCCGCCACCTCGTCTTTTCGGCCCCATGACCTCCAAATAGTATAGCGTGATCTCCTTTGCGCCGTTTTCTGAAAGCGACAGGCTCAACTGCCCACGGAATGTCCCGGGTTTTTCAAACTGCAAGATCTCCATTGGGCCGAAGCCTTTCAAAATCGTCAGCAATTCCTTGACCGAAAGGTCACCATAGGCAGCGCTCCAGATGATGCCTTTCCACTCGATGTCCGCCAATTTTCCCAACCTCATTGTTTCTGTTACGATATCTGCCAGGATGCGGTTTTCTTGCGACGGGCTTTTTAGGCGCAGCAGTGGTTTTCAACTTGGCTCCCGCCTCCATGACTGCGCGGCGCAAATCCTCTTCCCAGGGAGGCGCCATCGAAACCACATCCACCATTTCCTGATTGTGTCTGATTTTGAAGGAGCTCAACGGAGGATTCTTGCGAGAGCAATCCTTGCTCTCGAAGAAAACCACTCAGTAGCGCGCTCCCTTGCCGATTACTATCGGATATAGACCCAGTTGATCAATCTCGGGACAGAGTTCATATATTCTCGCCTTTAAACCATCCTTATCCTGACCGCTCATGTGGCTTCACCTCTTTGGACTGGTGGCTGCCTGTGAATTGACGACTCAGTAAAAACTACTCCGCATGGCGCTAAATCGACCGTTTTTCCAGCAATGCAGACTGTCGCAGAGCCTCGAACAAGACGATCCCCACGGCTGAAGAAAGATTCAAACTTCTGACTCGAGTCTTATCTACCGGGATCTGCAGAACCGTTTCCTGCTCACCGGCCAGCATCTGCGCAGGGAGTCCCCGGGTCTCGGAACCAAACACCAGGCAATCGCCCGGTTGAAAGGCAAAATCGAAATAGGATCGTTGCGCATGGCTGGAAAAATAAACCCATCGGCTGTGCGCCAATTGTTCACGCACAGCCTCAAAGCTCGGATGAACCGTTAAATCAACATATGGCCAATAGTCCAGCCCCGCCCTCTTCAGATAGCGGTCAGTCAATTGAAAACCAAGAGGTTCGACAAGATGAAGGGGAACATGGGTCGCCGCACATGTTCTAGCAATATTTCCTGTGTTCTGAGGGATTTCAGGCTGAAACAATATCACCCTAAACTGGGGTTGATGAAGATATAGCTCCGTCTTTACCTTGTCACAGCTGCGCATCCGCTGATTATTTGCTGCGCACGGCTCGGACAAAGTGGTTGGCATAATTTTCTTCTACCAGATAGATGTCGCCGTAGTAAAAGTCGGCATAACAGGCGCGATGATGCTCCGCTGTGGTGGAGCTCCAGCAATTTCTTTGATTGCCGAATTGGGGTGCGACATAGAGTCCACTGTGGCGGTCTTCTTCGGGAAGAATGATGGTCCGCAATTCATCCTTTGAAGGGTAGTGCCAGTCACCATAGCCTGCAAATTCCTTCTCATTGAGCTGATCAATGTAGGCAAAACCGTCTTTCCAAACCATACGATCTTCAGATGCTGCGCGCTGCCACATCAGACCCGTCTCTCGGTCCAAGACGATGAGGTTTCCCTGCAACACGAAACGTTCGCTCATGACATCTCCTTCACTTCAGACGACGATTACTGTGTGCTCGAACGGATTCAGAGGATCGGACGGAGGATTTTGGATGAACGATTTAACGTCCATATTGAAAGTGTTGAAAGGCCATCACGTCCGTTTCCGACAAGTTGAAATTTTTATCACAAAATATGCTCCAAACAAAAGCGAAAACGAATCGGTCCATGAATTTATCTTTTCCGCTTTCATCTTGACGAGTCGCAAGGCCTTAATCTACCATACCCCTTCCTGATGCGGCGAATTCAGAGCCGAAAGTTTGTGGAACCGGCAAGCACATCTGCGAGGAGGGAAGATGCCTTCGTGTCACTGCCAGGGAATCGACATCTACTATGAAATCCAGGGCGCGGGACAGCCGCTCTTGTTTATCAGCGGCCTGAGTGGCGGAACCTGGTCATGGTATAAGCAAGTTCCTTTTTTTCAAAAACACTTCCAAACCATTGTGTTCGACAACCGAGGCGCCGGACGTTCCAGTATGCCCGCCGGCCCTTACTCCGTCCGGCAGTTGGCAAACGATGCCGCCTGTCTGCTGGATCACCTCGACAACAAAAAAATCTTTCTCGTGGGTCTCTCCATGGGAGGGATGATCGCCCAGGAATTGGCTCTGCTGCAACCGGATCGAGTTGCAGCCATGGTTCTCGGTTGTACTCATTGCGGCGGCACTCTCCGTGTGGCGCCCTCCCCGCATGTGCTGGCAACCCTTATGAACAACGAGGGGCTGGATCAGGAGCAAATCATCGATAAAAACCTTCCCTTGTTTTTCAGCAACCGCTGCAGGGAGAAGCACCCGGAAGTGGTCGCGGCCTACCGCCAGGTGCAGCTGCAGGCGCCGCTTCAGCCCGAACACGCGTTTCACGCCCAGCTTCAGGCCATCGGCAACTTCGACTGCTGCGACCGGCTGCCTCAAATCCGAATTCCCACACTGATCCTCACCGGCACCGAAGACGTCCTGGTACCCCGCCAAAACGCGCACCTGCTTGCCGAACGTATCGCTGGCGCCCAATTGGTTGAATTTGCGGGGGCCGGCCACGCACTTCACGCAGAATGCGCCGATCAGTTGAATCAACTGAGCCTGGATTTTTTCAGCCAACACAGGTGAAGCGCCCGCAAGATTTGCGACCCCGCTCAACACCTCACTCGTTTTTGAAGTGCCGGGCGAGGAACATGCCAATCTTTGCCGACAACAGCGCTTCATTGCCCCCATAGAAGTGATCGCAACGGGGTAACAGCTCGACCTCGATCAATGCTTCGTCGACCGTTTGTTGCGCAATCCATTGGCGCAGAGAAGCCAACCTGCAGAAATCATCTCGATCGCCCAGGGTAATGAGACACGGGGTGGAAGGCAACGCCAGGTTTGCGAAGCTCAGAAAGTCCACCGGGGGTGATACCAGAATCGTGCAAGCCGGAGACAATTGCGGTCCGACTGCCTTCAGGGCGACCCATGCCCCAAAGGAATACCCTCCCAAGCAGATCGTATCGAAACCTTGTTGAGAAAGATATGCAGCGACACCTTTGGTGTCTTCCGCCTCTCCTTCGCCTTCTCCATAGGACCCGCTGCTCCCTCCAACTCCCCGGAAATTGAACCTCAGGGTACTCCAGCCGCAACTTCTCAGCGTTTTCTGCATGGCCACCACCACTCCATTATCCATGTCGCCGCCATACAGAGGATGAGGATGACAGACAATGGCGGCCGTTGACGGATTCTCTCCCCGGTCGAACAGACCCTCCAGCATGTGTTGCCCGGTGTCGATCATCAGGTTCCCTTCAGACATGGCTATCCTCTTGTATTTGATTAAAAATTACATTAGATGTAGGGCTGAATTAAAAATAGCATCGGTGGGATGAATGTTCAATCCGATGACGACCGAACGATTCGCTATGCTGCGGAGCTGATGTATGCCGCGTCAATTGTTCAAAACCGCTCTGGCACTGAGTGGGGGAGGTTCGAGAGCGCTGGCTCATCTGGGGGCACTGGATGAGATCGTCAAGCATCGCGTTCAGCTGGATTTGATCACCGGCACCAGCATGGGCGCCATCATTGGAGGCTTATACGCCTACTATCAGGACTTGCCAACGGTAACCGACAAGCTGCGGAACTTCCTGGAAAGCGAACTTTTCATCAAAACCCTCGCGCTGGCCACCGAGAACGAAGCCGAAGACACCTCGGAAAACCTGGTCAGTCGATTTTTGGGACTGTTCCGCAAGGGGATCTATTACACACATTCCATGGTCCGCTCGACTCTTGTTTCCGAGGAGCTTTACCTGGAGGTGATGAGCCGGTTGATTCCGGATGACCCCATCGAGGGATTGCCCATACCCTTTGCCGCTGTTGCTCTGGACATTGTCAATGGCGAGGAGATCGTGTTGCGCAGGGGCAGCTTGCGCAGAGCAGTTTCTGCCAGCGTTGCCATTCCGGGAATCCTTCCCGGCGTTCGCTACGACGGACGCTGCCTGGTGGACGGCGGCTGGATAGACAACCTGCCGGCCACACCCGCCATTGCCATGGGAGCCCATTTCGTCATAGGAATTGATGCCTCCTCCCAGGTCGGCCAACTGGGACCTCTGCCCAATTCCGCCCTGGACACTCTGCACAGGTGCAATGACATCACCCGCATGCACTTGAGTCAGGAAAGAGGAGCCTGTGCTGACGCATTGCTTGTTCCGCACCTGGGGCACCTCTACTGGGCGGATTTCAGCCGTGTGGAAAGCTGCATCGAGGCCGGCCACGAAGTGGTTCGAAAAAACATCGGCAGGATCAGAAGAAAACGAAAGTTGCGGCGCATGATGACATTGAATGGCTCCGTCTATCCGGGACGCGCACCGGGATGGCGACGCCCTTTGATATTTTATTGAAATCATTCAAAGTCTCGCCCGGCCAGCGGATACAGATCAAAAAAATGATGGACCGGACCCCGACCTTTGCCGATGGCGAGCCCCTTTTCAATGGCGCCCGTAATATAGTCCTTGGCCGACTCAACAGCTTTTTCCACCGAAAAGCCACGCGCCAGTCCTGCAGCTATGGCCGACGCAAAGGTACAGCCGGTGCCATGAGTATGCGGGGTATTATGGCGTACGTTGGCGAATTTTATAAAGTGCTTTCCATCGTACAAAATGTCCATTGGAGCGCCTTCCAGGTGGCCTCCTTTGATGACCACATAACGAGGGCCGAAGTCTTTGATGATGCGGGCTGCCTCTTTCATGGCAGGGGCCTCTTCCACCGCCATGCCGGTCAATGCGGATGCTTCATGCAGATTCGGCGTAACCACCATCGCCAGGGGGAAGAGACGATGAATCATGGTATCGATGGCCTCTTCGCGCAGCAGACGATCGCCGCTCTTGGCAATCATCACCGGATCGACCACCAGGTTTTCAATGGCGAATTTTTCCATATCGGCAGCCACTCTGGCAATGATGGGCGCACTTGAAAGCATGCCCGTTTTCACTGCATCCACTCCGATATCGGTAACCACCGAATGGACCTGCATGGAAACAAAATCCGCATCCAGCTCGACGACAGCCTGCACTCCTACGGTGTTTTGAGCCGTCAGGGCAGTGATAGCACTCATGCCGTATACCCCGAGCGCGGCAAAAGTCTTGAGATCGGCCTGAATGCCGGCTCCACCCCCGGAATCTGAGCCCGCAATGGTGAGTGCTCGATAAATTCGCATAGGATCAATCCCTATTCCTCTAGCTTTTCACTGTTATGGCAACATGTCGGCAGACTCTTCCCGGCCAATCCGAAAGACTAAAGGCTGCACCGGGCCGCCTGGAGTCTCTCCAAAACGGCTGCAGAAAAGACCATTTGCCGCGCTTCACGGTGGCGCAAAATGATCCCATCCTCTTTTTTCCATCAAATAGGACAGCCTGCGGCCGTCCGGAAACAGCAGGTCAATGTCGCCCTGCGCAGCCGTTATTCGCCCTATCGCCCGGCAGGAAGTTCCTGTTTCGTTCACCAGCAGGCTCTCGATTGCGGCGGCCTGATCCGGGGAAGCGGTGAACAGCAATTCATAGTCTTCCCCGCCGGACAAAGCCCAGTCCAATCCTTCCACCCCTGAGGCCAAGGCCACTTGGGAACAGGCGGCGCCGACCGGCACCTGGTCGGCCCAGATTTCGGCTCCCACCCCGCTCGCCCTGCACACATGCTCCAGATCTGCCATTAAACCGTCGCTGACGTCCACCATGGCGTGCACCTTGCCGCAGCGGCCGAGCACCCGACCCTCCCGCAAGCGCGGCCGGGGGGTGAGGTGTTTCACCATAACCCGCTGTCGAACCTCTTGCGCGACTTTGAGGCGATCATCACGCAGCACCTCAAGACCTGCCCTGGAGTCTCCCAGGGTGCCTGTAACGAGAATCAAATCTCCCTGCTTGGCGCCGTTCCTGACGATGAGATTTTGCGGCTCTGCTTTCCCCATAAGGAAAAGATCGACCACCACCCCGCCGTCATTCTTGCTGACATTCCCTCCCACAATGGCGGCGGCGGCAGCCTCGATTTCTTCCAGCATGCCGCGGTACAGTTCATCGACAAAGCTCACGGGCCGGCTCGCAGGCAACGCAAGAGAAATCAGTGCCCACGCCGGAATTCCCCCCATGGCGGCAATGTCACTGACATTGATGGCGACGATTTTTCGGCCCAACTGATAGGCGGAAATCCTTTCGGGCAAAAAGTGCACGCCTTCGATCTGGATGTCACAGGTGGCGAGCAGGTACTCGCGAGACCCGGTACGCAGGACCGCTACGTCATCGCCAACGCCGACCACCACATCGGGAGGTCCGGCAGGCAGGAAACGGGCTATTCTGTCGATTAAACCAAACTCTCCAAGATCGCTTATCAGCATGAGCCCCTCTCACCCGACACGCCGCATACCTTAAAGAAAGCTGGTACGGATCGCCGTCAACGGCGCTCCGCCTTGGCAGCCTGGATCACATGGCACAACGTTTGCGCGGCTGAAAATGGATCGTCTGCGGACAGCACCGCAGAGACCACACAAACGCCCTGCACCCCGCTGCGAATCAATTCGGCCGCGTTGGATTGGTTGATCCCGCCGATGGCGACTACAGGCAGATGCGCCTCAGCCGCCAGCATTTTGATTCCATGCGGGCCCAAGGGAGTCTGGTGGTCGGGCTTGGTCGATGTGGCAAAGACGGGAGCCAGCGAGAGATAATCGGCCCCGTCCCGCTCTGCCTGCGCGATTTCTACAGCATTGTGCACCGTAACCCCGACCATCTTATCCTTCCCCAAAAGCCTTCGGGCAATGACGGCGGGCATATCCTCCTGGCCCACATGCACTCCATCGGCACCCACTGCAAGGGCAACATCGACCCGGTCGTTCACCAGGAAAAACGCCCCCAGTCGATGGCAAATGTCACATAATGCGGCGGCGGTCTCCACCATCTTTCGCGTGCCCGCCTGTTTGTCCCGATACTGGACGATTCCTGCGCCACCCTTTACGGCCGCCTCAACCGTTTGAGGGAGGGGGCGGCTTTGCGATAGGTTCGGATCGGTCACCAGATAGAGAGACCAGTCGACCGCTTTGCTCCTGCGCATGCCGTTCACTCCCCGGCAAACCCTTTGGATTGGCCGATTCGTTCAGAGTATTCCTGGTCGATTTGGAGCCCTTCAATGTCGGTAGTCTTTTCCCCACGTGCGGCTTTGATCTGGTCTATGCCGCGCTTGACCACAGCTCTTTTGGAAGCATATGCCAGCGCCGTTTCCTCGGTAATGAGCCCGTGCTGATAGAGGTCGATAATGTTGTCGTCGAAGGTGATCCAACCAAACGGCCGGGCCTGCTGTATCATTTCGTAAAATGTTTTGCCTTCCGACTCACCATGGACAATTGCTTCCCGGACCCGCAGATTCGTTCCCATGATCTCGAGCGCAGCCACGCGCCCGGTTGCGCCGGCTTTGGGGAGCAGCCGCTGGGATACAACCCAGCGCAGACCGTCAGCCAGGCGGATGCGGATCAGTCGTTCTTCTTCCAATTCGAACATGCCGATGATTCTGTGAATGGTCTGACCGGCATCAACCGTGTGCAGCGTGCTCAGCACCAAATGGCCAGTTTCCGCTGCACTCAGAGCAATTTCAACCGTTTCACGATCCCTCATTTCTCCCACCAGAATCACCTTCGGCGCCTGTCGCAGAGCCGCCCGAAGTCCGTTGGCAAAACTATCGAAATCGAGGCCGAGTTCCCTTTGATTGAACGTGGCCCTCAGAGGCTCGTGGACGAATTCAACGGGGTCCTCCAGAGTGACCACGTGAACCGCTTTTTCGCGATTGATGATGTTGAGAACGGCCGCCAAGGTTGTGGATTTACCACTGCCGGTGGCACCCGTGACCAGGGCAATACCGTTCTTTTCCCGCGCCACTTCGCTGAGCACCGCGGGCAAGCCCAACTCATGCAAAGTCGGGACTTTGGTCGGGAGCTGGCGCATGACGATAGAATAGTTGCCGCGTTGCGAAAAAATGTTGACTCTGAAGCGGGCTCTACCGGACAAATAATAGGAGACATCGCAGGAGCCATGGGTCAGGAGGTGGCGAATGCCGCGCCGATCATTGCCGACCAGGTTCAGCATCATCGTCTCGGTGTGATACGGGGTGAGCTTCTCGATGCCGAGATCTTGGCAAACGGCTTTGAGGAAACCGTCGACCTCCGCCTGCAGGGGCTTACCGACGGTAAAGTTTATGTCCGACAATCGCGGGTTTTCGTCGAGCATGCGGCCAAGGATAAAATCGAATTCTTTGCGCGTCACCGAATGAACCTCGATTGGACCGTTGCGTGCCGGCGGATCTTTCCCGCAAGCACATCGCTGCTGCACGATGGGCAGCAGCACCTATACTCATGGAGATCAATCGCCGGTCGGCGGTAAGGGCTGCCGCAATCGGCGCGACTCCAGCGATGCCCCCCGGGCATCAGACTTCGGTGAAGTCTGCGGGAGTCTCTGTCAAATAAGGCTTGAATTTTTCTTTGTCCACACACTTCATGTAAGCCTCATTGGGGTCAATTCGCCCCGCCTTGAGGTGAGCCATGATGCCATCGTCGAGTGTTTGCATGCCGTACTTTTTGCCGGTCTGGATGGCGGAGGGGAGTTGATGGGTTTTCGCTTCCCGGATCATGGCACGCACACCGTGCGTGGCCACCATGATTTCCAAAACCGCGATGCGGCCCTTGACGTCCACGCGTTTAAACAGGGTCTGGGAAATGACGGCACGCAGACCATCTGCGAGAGTCGAGCGAATCTGCGGCTGTTCCCCGGTGGGAAAGACCTCGATGATACGATCGACGGTCTTGGCAGCACCGGTGGTGTGCAGCGTTGAGAAAACCAGATGACCGGTGGCAGCCGCTTCTATGGCCAGGCGTATGGTTTCCAGGTCTCTCATTTCACCCACCAGGATGATGTCGGGATCCTCACGCAACGATGCTCTCAGTGCACTGGTGAAAGACTGCGTATGGGTGTTGATCTCACGGTGGTTGACCACACAGTTTTTGCTGGTGTGCACAAATTCAATGGGATCTTCGATGGTGATGATGTGGTCTTTGCGCTTGCGGTTGCATTCGTCGATGATGGCCGCGAGGGTTGTGGATTTACCGCTGCCGGTGGGACCGGTCACCAGCACCAGGCCGCGCGGGAGCAGGGCAAGCCTGCTGATCACCGGGGGAAGCCCCAACTGCTCTACGCTCATAATGTCACTGGGGATTTCACGAAAGACAGCGCCTATGCCGTTTTTTTGCCTGAAATAGTTGGCACGATAGCGGGCCAGACCGGTGATCTCATAAGAAAAATCGAGATCCCCCGTTTCTTCAAAAATTTTGATCTTGTCCTCAGGGGTAATCTCATACAGCATGGACCTCAACTCGTCATCGTCCAGAACCTTGAATTTGACTCTCTCCAAATCGCCGCGAATTCGCAACACCGGCGCCTGACCGGAGACGAGATGCAGGTCGGAAGCCTTCTGTTCATGCATGAGCTTAAAGAATGCATCAATTCTGGCCATAAAAGGGCCCTTTCAGTTTGGTCTTTCTAGAGGAACAGCCAGTTCTTCAGTCGCTTATCAAGTCGTTTGAGCCCTAAGTCCTGAGCCATTTGCAGGGCTTCAGCATATTCGTCGTGGGTGATGCTTCTACCCATGTGAGGCTTTCCCAGGGCACCCCCACAAGGCCGGTATTGATCCATAATATTGAGGTAGGTATTCTTGGAAATCTCACTGGCCAGAAATTTCAGTATCGGGCCGGTCCCGGCCAAACCGGAGGGCATGACCAGATGCCGCACCAGGAGACCGCGCCAGGCGATCCCGCCCGCTTCCAATTGCAGATCGCCAACCTGACGATGCATTTCTCTGAAGGCTTGGCGCGCTCTTTCGGGGTAGTCGCGGGTGCCGCACATCTGGTCGGCCACCTGTGGGTCCCAGAACTTGAAGTCCGGCATGTAAATGTCCACAATTCCATCCAGCAGTCGCAGGGCCGAAACCCGCTCATAGCCTCCGCAATTGTACACCAGGGGCACCTTCAAACCCTTTTCAATCGCCTCGGGGAGCGCCTCGAGGATCTGCGGAATCACATGCGACGGTGTAACCAAGTTAATATTGTGGCACCCGCGTTTCTGCAGATCAAGCATGATGTTGGCCAGCTGTCCTGCCGTAACCGGAACACCTTCACCCCCGTGACTGATTTCATAGTTCTGGCAAAAAATGCAGAGCAGATTGCAATGGGAAAAAAATATGGTACCCGAACCGTTGCTGCCGACCAAAGGTGATTCTTCGCCAAAGTGCGGTCCATAGCTGGCCACAACGGCCAAACGTCCGGTGCGGCAAAAGCCCACCTGGTTCTGCACGCGGTTGACTCGGCAAAACCTCGGGCACAGGGTGCATTTGGCCATCCAGCGAAGGCTCCGCTCGATGCTCCGCTGCAACCGACCATTCTGATGTGCTTCACGGTAGGCGGCCGGCATTGGCTGCCTCCTCACGCCAATTGATTCGGGCCACTGATCGAGCCTTTCATACCATTTCACAGGCGGGCCGTGCAGGCACCCTCAATACTATCTCACTCTTGTTCTTTGGCAAGGATAGCCACCTCAACGACTCCGTCAAGAGCCTTCTTGAACTTTCCGGCATCCTCTTCGGTTCCCACGATGGCTCCATAATGCATGGGAATCGCAGCCAAACTTGGCTTTATGGTCTTGGCGGCCTGCACGGCCTCCTCAGCTGTCATGACATAGGTTCCGGAGACCGGCAGAAACGCGATATCTGCTTCAATCTCCTCCATTTCCGGAATGAGGTCGGTGTCTCCTGCGTGAAAATAGCGCACACCATCGAGCGTCACAACAAAAGAAAGCATCCCCGCTTTCTTGGGGTGAAAATCTTTGTTGACATTGTACGCAGGCCAGACCTCAATACTCACTCCTTTCACCTGCAGGCGATCCCCCGGGGCAACGACCCGGATGTCGCCTTTGAGTTTTTTGGCTGAAGCGGCATCCGTGACAATCACTGTGTCCGGTTTCTGGATCTTTCCTACATCCTCTGAAGAGCAATGGTCGAAGTGTTCGTGAGTGATCAAGATGAGATCGGCGGGTTGCGTTGTGGATATTTGATAAGGGTCGAAATAGACCACCTGACTGCCCTCGATCCTTACCGTGTCATGACCAAGCCAGTGGATCTTTTTCAGGGCTTCTTGCAGATGCATTGTCTCCTCCTTTTTGAAAAGGCAACACTTGCCGGCGACTTTTCAATTGGGTAACCTATTTTCCGAATAACAACCTGCGGCAAATGCTGTCAAGTTCCGCACAGCCGGGGGTGGGCACTTCACATGCACGAACCTTGTACAAACCCGATACCTTGTGGGGAATATTCCCGTGATTCAAAATTTTCTCGATATTTTGCTCACCAGGCGCTGGCGCGGAGCCAAAGTCATTCATCATGCCGTTTTGCCGCACCGATCAGGCGATTACCTTGACCTCCCGCCACCCCCTCTGCCAAAAGTTCTCACTGCGGCCCTGGGCAAGCTCAACATCTATCGCCTCTACAGTCACCAGGCTCAGGCGCTGGAGCAGATTCGCGCGGGCCGGAACGTGGTGGTGGCTACCCCTACCGCCAGCGGCAAATCGCTCATCTACAATCTCGCGGTCACTGAGGAGCTCCTTTCCGACGCTGAACTACGCTCTCTATACCTGTTCCCTATCAAGGCCCTCAGCAGAGATCAACTGGCAACCCTCGAGACGTTCCTGGATGCCATAGAGTGCCGCCGGCGCTTTTCCGCCGCTGTCTACGATGGCGACACCGCACCGTACCACCGAACCAAAATACGGCAACATCATCCGCACATGCTCCTGACGAATCCTGATATGCTGCATTATGCGCTACTTCCTCACCACAGTAAATGGGAAGCTTTCTGGAAGCATCTGCGTTTTGTGGTGGTTGACGAGATGCACACCTATCGAGGGATCTTCGGCAGTCATGTTGCTCAGATCTTTCGCCGTTTCCAGAGAATCTGCCGGTTCTATGGAAGCCGCCCGCAATTCATTTTATTGTCCGCTACCATTTCCAACCCCGCGGAACTGGCACAGCAGCTGCTCGGATCCAGTGGAGACCACATAGCCGTCGTGCGAGATCACGGAACTCCCCAAACGAAGCGGCATTTTATTTTTCTCCAACCAGAGGAACAACACGGCAGCTATCTTCCCGGTCTGGCTGCTCGACTGCTCGTACTGGCGGCGGAATCGGGGCTCAAAACCATCGTCTTCACTCAGTCCAGAAAGCTGACGGAATTACTCCATCTGAGCGTCATTCGGTCGGCGCCCACACTGGCAAAGCGGGTTAGCTCCTACCGTGCGGGATTTCTCCCGGAGGAGAGGCGCGCCATCGAGCAAAAACTGGCCAATGGCTCGCTTGCCGCGGTCATTTCCACAAGCGCCCTGGAAATGGGTATCGATATTGGTGGCCTGGACCTGTGCATTCTGGCCGGCTATCCCGGAACCGTCATGAATACCTGGCAGCGCGGGGGACGGGTTGGACGAAGCGGGCAGGAATCGGCCATCATCCTGATTCCTCAACTGGATGCGCTGGACCAGTACATTGTGCAACACCCGGATCAATTTCTACGGAGCCAGTATGAACTGGCGGTGACCAATCCATTCAACCAGGAAATTCTAAAAGCTCACCTTCCCTGTGCCGCTGCAGAGCTCCCCCTCGACAAACGGGAAATAGAACAACAAGACGCAATCGTCGCACGCACTGTGGCGCAACTCACCAAGTCGGGTAAACTACTCCAGACCGCTGAAGGAGAGCGATGGCTGGCGCGCAGCAGGCGCCCGCACAAGGATGTCGATATACGCTCCATCGGCAGTGCATTCGCCATTGTCAAAACCACGGACGAAGGCAAGAAAGTCCCGTTGGGCAAAAGTGACGGCGTCCGGGCTTTCAAGGAGTGTCATCCGGGTGCGGTCTATCTGCATCGAGGTGTGCCCTATCAGGTGGAAAAGCTGGATGTGAAGAGCCGATTGATCGAAGTGACAACAAACCACACACCCTATCTGACCAGGGTCAAAAGCGAGAAGGAGACCGAAATACTGGAAATTCTCGCATCCAAACCGGCAGCCAACTTCATTGCCCGGTTGGGACGGCTGCGCGTCACTGAGACAATCACAGGGTATGAAATGCGAAGATTGTTCTCTCAGGAGCTTCTGGGCTTCAATAGCCTCGATCTTCCCGAGCAAGTCTTTGAAACGATCGGGCTATGGATCGAAATAGAGCCGCTCATTGCCGAGCGGGTGCGGCAGGACAAACTGCATTTCATGGGTGGAATACATGCCATTGAACACGCCATGATCAGCATGTTCCCGCTGTTTGCCCTGTGCGATCGAAATGACATCGGCGGCATCGCATCGCCGCATCATCCTCAGGTCGGCAAGAGTGCCATTTTTATCTACGATGGCTTCCCCGGCGGCATCGGTTTAACGGCGCGAGGCTATGAAATCGTGCTGCCTCTGCTGGAAAAGACTCTCGAGTTGCTGACATCGTGTTCTTGCTCGGAGGGCTGCCCGGCGTGCATCCATTCCCCCAAATGCGGCGCCGGCAACAAGCCCCTCGACAAACAAGCCGCCCTCGCCATCTTGAACTGCCTCACCGGAAAACGGCAGCTGGCAGAACCGGCGGCAGTGGCGACGGCCCCGGAAGACGAGCCTGACTGGATATCAGTGGAGGTCTTGCCGGCAGTGAGCCAGTCCGGCCCGCGCATTGGTTTCTTTGATCTCGAAACCCAACGCCTGGCCAACGAGGTGGGAGGCTGGCAAAACAAACACCTGATGCGGGTCGCGGTAGCCGTTCTTTATGAGGTTCCGACCGAAACATTCCACGTCTACTTCGAGGACGATGTGCCCCGGCTGATCAAACATCTGCAGGAACTCGACCTGATCGTTGGGTTCAACGTTCTGGGATTCGACTACGAAGTGCTCAAAGCCTATACGCCGATCGACTTCAACAAGCTTTCCACCTTCGATCTGCTCAAGGAAATCCACCAGCAACTGGGTTTCAGACTCAGCCTGGATCACCTGGCCACCCATTGCCTGGGCAGAAGCAAATCGGGCAACGGCATTCAGGCCGTCCAATGGATGCGGGAAGGCAAAGTCGATTGGGTGGTTGACTACTGCAAAGAAGATGTGGCATTGACGCGGGATCTTTTCTATCATGCATTGGAGAAGGGATATCTGCTGTATCACAACAGGCAAGAGCAACTCTTAAGGATTCCGACGGAATGGAAGCTGGAAGAGATGCTTTCGACAAGACAAAAGGCCCCCTTGACATAATGGATCATGCAATCGGATCAATGTGCCCGATTGAGATATGTTTTTACGCCCTCTTGACCGCCCACGGTTGATCGGACCCGTTGTCCGCTGACGCAAAATATTGTATGAAATATATCCATGATGCATCGGCTTTGTCAGCCCTGTAAGGGCAAGTTCGGATATCCCGCCGGACAACGGCGAGTGCGCAGCAGCACAATCGAACCACGAAAGCCTAAACCCGTTCTGTATCGGTTGACTGAATGCCCCGGCGTTTCTGTGGGGACGATCACTGAATATAGGAAGAAACGAAAGCACCATGGCCGAAGAAATAAAAATTCCAGGAACAAGTGATGAGGGTGTTTCATCCGGGCGTCGTCTGGTATACCCAAGCCTGACCGGCGATGAAAGTGCATGGTTCGCACTCTATGTGCAAGTGAACCACGAAAAGGAAGTAGCGAAGCGACTGGAACAAAAGTCAATCGATGCTTTTCTGCCCCTCATGGAGTCGTGGAGCAAACGCAAAGATCGGAGGAAGAAAATCCGTGTTCCGTTGTTTCCAGGCTATGTTTTCATTCACACGGTTCTTGACAACTACACCAACGTCAACGTTTTAAAAACACCGGGTGCTATCACCATCTTGCGGAATTCGGAAGGGCCCTTACCCATTCCCGAGCAACAGATTCAAAGCCTCCAGACCATGTTGGGGGCCGGCTGCGACCTGAGTCTCCATCATTATCTCAAAGAAGGCGACTGGGTGCGGGTCAGGCGCGGTCCTCTGAGCGGGTGTGTGGGCTTGTTATTGCGGCACAATCCCAAAAAGGGACGGTTGGTTGTCAGCATTGACATCATCAAGCAATCCGTGGCCGTCGAGTTGGATATAGAGGATGTCGAGTTGCTGCCGGGGTCTGCCAATTAGAGACAAAACAACCCGACGGCAATTGCAGCGGGAGAAGGACGCCCATGCCTGCGCACCCGCCCCGGCCGGCTGACGGTTATTTGCTGCCGGTGTTCCCTGCATCCGGGAGTTCAGCGGGAAAAGAGGTGAATTTCAACCTCACTGCCCTGTTCCAGGCCTTCCACATGCTCCGGCACGATCACGTATCCATCGGCTCTTGCCAATATGCTGATCATGGCCGATTTGCCGAATATCGGGACCGCCCAATCCTGCCCCTCGCTCCATGAATGCATGACCGGCACATAATCGGTTCGCCCCTGGACTGACGGCAACTGGCGCTTGAGGGTGGCTCTGATGGGAGTGCCACTCAGTCCGGCAATGTCCACCTGGCCTTCCAGCCGCGCCAGCGAGGCAAGCACAAAGGTTCTGTAGATCATCAGAGCGGACACCGGCTGGCCGGGCAGTCCCCAAAATATTTTGTTGCCCACCCGGGCCAATATCGTCGGTTTGCCGGGTCGAATGGCGACTCCATGGACCAACAGCTCAGCTTCTGCAAAGTGATCGAGAATTTGCAGGGTAAAATCCCTGGCACCGACCGAGCTCCCCCCTGAGAGGAGCAGCATGTCATTTTCCACAAGTGCGGATTGGGTCGCCGCCACCAGTGCATCCAGATCATCGACAACCACATCTCTGGTAGTGACGATCGCCCCGGCTTCTTCCAGTTCTGCAGCCAGTGTGGTGCTGTTGATGTCCCGTACTTTGCCGGCCGGCGGTGGATCTGCCGTTATCGGAACAATCTCATCGCCCGTCGAAACGACCGCAACCCGCGGTCGGCGATGCACTTCGAGGCGGGAAATTCCCAGTGCGGCAAGCACGCCCAAATCCTGGGGACGCAGCCGCCAGCCGACAGAAAATAGATTTTCGTGATGCTTTATGTCCTCCCCAATTCTTAACACATTGTCACCTGGAGCGACGGGCTTGATCACCTCGATGGTTTTTTCGTCCAGATTGTACGTATACTCCACCATCACGACCGAATCCGCATGGACCGGGAGCATGCCTCCGGTCGGCACAGCGACCGCCTGTCCCGGCTCGAGGCTGGCCGAGACTTGAGTTCCCATGGTAATCTCGCCCACAACCTCGAGGAGTGCCGGCAGGCTTTCCGTGGCACCGAAGGTATCCCGGGCACGCACCGCGAAACCATCCATAGTGGCCCGCTCAAAATGCGGCAGCGGTTCCGGTGCCTTTACGGCCGCCGCAAGCACACGTGCACGCGCCATTTGCAGGGCAACCGACTCACTGGGGAGCGGTTCGAAATTTTTTATGATGTGCAAAACTTCTTCCGCGCTCTTCACCTTGAGGAACTGAGACATGATTTTCTCTCGCATTTTATTGGTGATTTTATCCGTACTGCTCCAGAGTGCACCCGAAAGCAACATAGCCCATGGTCAGTCCTGCAGAAGCACTAACAATCAGTCCATTGACGTCAAAATAGGGATGTGCCACTATGAGCCAGCCAGAGCAGTATTTGCACGGCGGCCGCTGGTGAGATGCTGTGCGTCGCTTGAGTAGTCGGCTCCCCGATGGCGCCTGCATCCTGTATCGGCATAAAAAGGGAACTGAGAAAATGCCCACAAAGCCTAAAAGACTCGTTATCAAGTCTAAGATCTGGATTGAAGACCAGGACGGCAACATGGTTTTTGGTTCGGGCCGTCTGCGCATCTTAACTGCGATCGAAGAACAAGGATCCATTCTTGCGGCAGCCAAAGAGCTGCACATGAGCTATCGTGCAGTATGGGGGAAAATCAAAGCCACTGAAGAACGGCTGGGGCAGCCTTTGTTAAGCCGTCGAGTGGGAGGCGCCCAGGGGGGAGGCTCGGAACTGACCCCCCTAGGCAAGGCCCTTGTCAAACGCTTTCGCCAACTGCAGAAATTGACCCAAAACAAAGCGGACAGTATTTTTCAGGATTTATTCAGCAACGAGGCACTCTAGAAGACCTTCTTGCAGGTTTCTCCCAGTTTGCCCAGGTTCTCTACCACGGTGATCCCCGCTTTGCGCATGGCTTCTATTTTGGCCTGAGCGGTGCCGCTGGAACCGCTGATGATCGCTCCAGCATGCCCCATGCGGCGCCCCGGAGGAGCGGTCAAACCGGCGATGAAACCCACCACCGGCTTGGTCAAATTCTCGGCAATGAATTCGGATGCTTCTTCCTCTGCTGAACCGCCGATCTCACCAACCATGACGATGCCTTCAGTGTCCGGATCCTCTTGGAACGCGCTCAGGCAGTCTATAAAATTCGTTCCGTTGACCGGGTCTCCGCCTATACCGATACAAGTGCTTTGCCCTATCCCCTGCTGAGTCAACTGATGAACCACCTCATAGGTTAGAGTCCCCGAGCGTGAGACAACGCCCACCGGCCCCGGTTTGTGTATGGGACCCGGCATGATTCCTACTTTGCACTGTCCGGGAGTGATGATCCCCGGGCAGTTGGGACCGATGAGGCGCGAAGGCAGCTTTTTCAGGTACGTCTTTACCTTCATCATGTCGAGAACGGGAATACCTTCGGTGATAGCCACTATCAACGGCACTCCCGCCTCCGCCGCCTCCAGGATGGCATCCGCCGCGAAGGCAGGAGGCACAAAAATCATGGCGCAGTCGGCGCCGGTCTCACGCACAGCTCCTTCAACTGTGTTGAAAACGGGTATGCCTTCTACCTTCTGCCCCCCCTTGCCGGGGGTAACTCCCGCCACTACATTGGTCCCGTATGCAACGCACTGCATGGTATGGAACTGACCTTCACGGCCAGTTATCCCCTGCACCAACAAACGAGTGTTCTGATCCACCCAAATGCTCATGAAATTCCCCCTTTAACCTTTAGCGATTGCTGCAACCTTTTGGGCGGCATCGGTCAAATCTGATGCTACTGTCAAGTTCATTCCGGATGCTTCAAGAATTTTGCGGCCCTTCTCCACATTTGTGCCTTCCATGCGAATAACGACCGGTACGCGCACATCAACCTTCTTGGCCGCTTCCACAACTCCCTGAGCGAGTATGTCACAGCGGAGTATCCCACCAAAAATATTGATAAAAACTCCCTTGACAGCGGGATCGCTCAAGATGATACGAAAACCGTTTTCAACCATTTCCTCGCTCGCACCTCCGCCCACATCAAGGAAATTGGCGGGATCGGCCCCGGCCAGTTTGATAATATCCATCGTAGCCATAGCCAGGCCGGCACCATTCACCATGTTGCCAATGTTCCCATCCATTTTGATGTAGTTGAGGTTGTATTTGGAAGCTTCGACTTCCGCGGGATCCTCCTCGTCATGATCCCGATATTCCAGTATGTCTTTGTGCCGAAAAAGCGCATTGTCATCAAAGTTGACTTTGGCATCCAGAGCCAAAATGTTCCTATCCCGTGTAATGATTAAGGGATTGATCTCCACCAGCGAGCAGTCATATTCGCAGAACAGCTTGTAGAGCCTGGCCACCATCGGCACGAAGAGCTTGACCAGATCCGGCTCCAGGTTTAGACCATAGGCCAGCTGTCGCGCCTGAAACGCTTCAAATCCAAGCAATGGATCCACCTGGACCTTGATGATTTTTTCGGGCGTTTTTGCAGCCACCTCCTCAATATCCATACCGCCGGCTTCGCTGACCATAATGGTCACCCTGGCACTGGATCGATCGGGCAGCATACCCAGATAAAGCTCTTTTTCAATCGCCAGTCCTTCTTCCACCAGAACTCTGCGCACCAGCCTTCCCTCGGGTCCCGTCTGGTGGGTGACCAAGGTCATTCCAAGGATCGCTTGGGCCACCTCTTCCACTTCGACAGGTGTCTTCGCCAGCTTGACGCCGCCGCCCTTGCCGCGGCCTCCGGCATGAATCTGAGCTTTAATCACCACTGGCAATGTTCCTAATTCTGCCGCCGCGGATTTGGCTTCCTCAACATTGAAGGCCACCCGTCCACGAGGTATAGGAACTCCGTATTTTTGAAAAAGCTCTTTTGCTTGATACTCATGAATTTTCATTTTTCTCCTCGCTCGCCCTAACAATTGATTTCTGTAGGAAATTAGAATAGCTGCTGAGAATGCCCATGCAAAAACGGCTTTATTGAGATCCCGTTACACCTAAATGAAAAATCTCACAGTGTCAAACGTTGTTTGGGCGGCCAGGAAATTTTGCCCACCTGCCGAGCTCTCATGCCTTCATACATCCCCATCCTCGCAATCAAGGCAGCTGTGATCATCGGCATTCTCGCAGGCACAAAAGGCGGCTCCCACTGTTGGTACCGAACCCCGCATGGAAGTTGCCCGTCTTTGAGGTTGGTGCTATAAGATGCACGGTGACGCTGAACACTCGACAACGTGGAGCCCATGAGCGTCCAGGCAGGTGCACCGATAAGCCACCAAGGGAGTATATTGCCCACTGGCAGAGACACTTTTCACCGTCCGAGTTTGACTGCTATAGAATCTGCCGCAAGGTGCGTACCACCATGTTTTGATAATCATTGGAGCCCTTATGGAATATGAACCAATCATTGGACTGGAAGTACACGCACAACTGCTCACCCGGAGCAAGATCTTCTGTGGTTGTTCCACCACTTTTGGAGCGCTGCCCAACACGCATACCTGTCCGGTCTGCCTCGGTATGCCCGGGTCTTTGCCGGTCTTGAATGAAAACGTGGTTGAATTCACCATCAGGATGGCCCTGGCGACCCACTGTCAAATTGCAGCAATCAGCCAATTCGCCCGAAAAAACTATTTCTACCCCGACCTGCCCAAGGGATATCAAATTTCTCAGTATGAACTGCCGCTCGCCGAGAAGGGATGGGTAGAAATAGAAACACAAAGAGGACCACAAAGGATCAGGATCAACCGCATTCACATGGAAGAAGACGCCGGCAAACTCATCCACGATGAATTTCAGCCGGTAAGCCACGTGGATTTCAACCGAACCGGCGTACCTTTGATTGAAATAGTCAGCGAACCGGATCTGCGCACCCCGGAAGATGCCGCATCCTATCTCAAAATGCTCAGGGAAACATTGCGCTACCTGGAAATCTGCGACGGCAACATGGAAGAGGGAAGTATGCGCTGCGATGCCAACATCTCGCTTCGTCCGGTCGGCACAGAAAGGCTTGGCACCAAGACTGAGCTCAAGAACATGAATTCCTTTCGCAATGTGCAGCGGGCATTGGAATTTGAAATTCGAAGACAGCGAGCTCTATTGGAGAAGGGCGAAACAATCATTCAGGAAACAAGGCTGTGGGATACCGGCCGGAACACCACGGTCAGTATGCGTGGCAAAGAAGAAGCACACGATTACAGGTATTTTCCAGATCCCGACCTGGTCGCCATAGTCATTGATGAACAATGGATCGAGCGGGTCAGAGGATCTCTTCCGGAGTTGCCCGACGCCAAAAGGGAGAGGTTCATGCGTGACTACGAACTGCCGCCATACGACGCCCAGGTACTCACCTCTTCAAAGGCACTGGCAGACTATTTTGAAGCCGCAGTGCAGCGGTTTGCTCAACCGAAGCTCGTCAGCAACTGGATCATGTCGGAATTGTTGAGAGAACTAAAAAAGGACGAGAAGGACATCGAGGGCTGCCAGGTGACTCCTCAGCAATTGGCAGAGCTGCTGGAGCTGATCGATAAAGACATCATCAGCGGCAAAATTGCAAAGTCCGTGTTTCAAGAAATGTACACGACGGGTAGGAGCGCCGCCGGGATCATTGATGACCAGGGCCTCAAACAGGTGAAAGACGAAAGTGCCATCGAGTCAGTCATTGATGAGGTGCTGGCTGAAAACAACAAAGAAGTGGAACTATTCCGTGGTGGAAAAGAAAAACTGTTCGGTTTTTTTGTCGGGCAGGTCATGAAGAAAACCAAAGGCAAAGCAAACCCTAAACTGGTCAACGAAATCCTACGCAAAAAACTGTAAAGCAACCAGGAGGCAACCAACCAATGCCGGAACAATACTTGCCGCCCATTTACTGGGACGGAGACGAAGTGGCGATGATCGATCAAAGAGTACTCCCGCGGCGGGAGAAGATACTCAAATTCACCACACCGCAACAGATCATCAAGGCCATAAAAAATATGACCATTCGAGGCGCCCCGGCGGTCGGCGTAGCGGGCGCCATGGCTCTGGCCGTAGGGGCCCGGCGCATCGAAACAAACGATTCGAAAACCTTCAGTAGAAAATTTGAACAACTCTGCCAGTTGGTCAAAAAGGCACGCCCTACCGGCAACAATCTGAGTTGGGCCGTTGAGAGGATTTATTCCGTGGTGGTGGAAAACCCGCGCACCGAAGTTGCCGAATTGCAGCGGCTCATCCGGCAGAAAGCGGATGAGATCCTGGCCGAGGATGTGGCCGCTAACAAGTCCATCGGAGCTTGGGGGAAAAATGTCATCCCGACTGGAGCAAGAGTGCTTACCTATTGTAATGCCGGCGCTTTGGCCACCGCTGATTATGGCACGGCACTGGGCGTCATACGCGCAGCCTATGCTGCAGATTCTTCCATTCAAGTTCTGGCGTGCGAAACCCGCCCTTTTCTACAGGGCAGCCGGCTGACGGCTTATGAGTTGATGCGCAGCAATATCCCGGTGACCGTTTTGACGGACAATGCCGTGGGAAGCATCATGCAGCAACAAAAGGTGGATGTGGTGGTCGTGGGGGCTGACCGCATCGCGGCCAATGGCGATACAGCCAACAAGATCGGCACATACACAGTGGCCGTTTTGGCAAACACCCACAACATTCCATTCTATGTGGCGGCTCCCCGTTCTACCATTGACGCGAGCATCGCCGATGGGAGCGGAATTCCCATTGAGCAAAGGAACCCCTCCGAAGTCACGCATTTAGGCGGGAGAGCCATAGCGCCTCCGGGAGTTCCGGCGCTGAACCCCGCCTTCGATCTCACCCCAAGTAAATACGTTACGGGAATCATTACAGAAGTTGGAATTCTTAGAAAACCATACAAAAGATCTATTCGAAAGGCTCTGGAAATTTAGACCCGCGGGTAAGTACCGCGTATGACGCCTGCAATTTGCACTTCAGGGGGTGCTTTTCTGCGGGCCGACAGGATGCCGTGCCAGCACGGGTGAGCGTCATTGCGGTTGGTCCAGGTCCAAGACCCGCACCAACCGCGCAGCTCAGCCAAGAACCATGGGCCGTCTCGTGCCCGATCTGCCAAACAGTGTTGTTACCCTCACCAAATCTGATAACAGACACCACTTTCTCAGCGACTGCCTGTGAACACGGCCTCGAGTAAATCCTGCAGGGATCTCACCCCGACGCACTCCCCATTCAGTTCCGGTGCGAGACGGTCGGCGTTGCTTACGGGAATCACATGCCGGGAAAAGCCAAGCTTCCGGGCCTCGCCTATCCTTGCGGCGGCATGCCCTACCCCCCGCACTTCACCGGCCAATCCGACCTCCCCCCAAACCACATAATCGGCGGGAACGGCGCGATCCAGATAAGTGCTTACCAAAGCGGTAATCAGGGCCAGGTCTGCAGCCGGCTCCAACAGACGAACACCGCCTGCCACGTTTACAAAGACGTCCTGCTGCGCAAAGTTGAAACCCGCTTTCTTTTCCAGGACAGCCACCAGGAGTGACAACCGATTGTTGTCCACTCCCATGCAGGTACGACGCGGCTGCGTCCAGCCGGTGGCCGACACAAGGGCCTGCAGTTCCACCAGCAACGGGCGCGTGCCCTCCATGGAACACACCACCACCGAACCGGAAACTCCCCTCGGTCGCTCCGACAGGAGCAATTGCGAAGGGTTTGGAACTTCTTCCATACCTGCCTCCTTCATTTCAAATACGCCTATTTCGTTGCAGGACCCATAGCGGTTCTTCATGGCACGCAAAACACGAAAAGCGTGGGTGCGGTCCCCCTCCAAATAGAGCACCGTGTCCACCAGGTGTTCCAGAGCTCTGGGACCTGCGATGGAACCTTCCTTGGTGACATGGCCCACAAGAAAGATGCTGATGTTTTCACTCTTTGCCATTCTCATCAACTTTGACGCACATTCACGGACCTGGCTGATGGACCCGGGAGCAACTTCCAGCATGTTCGAGTAGATGGTCTGGATGGAATCGATTGCCAGGATTGCCGGTGGGTCATGCAAGATCACATCGATGATGCTTTCAAGCAAAGTCTCTGCATAGATGAACAGGTTGGTCGCATCAACCTTTAATCGCGCAGCTCTCATTTTGAGCTGCTGCGGGCTCTCCTCCCCTGAAACGTAAAGCACCTTTTGCTGCTGTGCCACCCGTGCTAGATTCTGCAAGAGTAATGTAGACTTACCGATACCGGGATCCCCGGCCAGCAGCACCAGGCTGCCTGGAATCAATCCCCCCCCCAAAACCCGGTCCCATTCTCTAACCCCGGTCAGAATGCGGTCTTCCTTCAGTTCCGGGATTTCTGCCAGCACCATGGGGACGGATCGGCCAGGGAAGGGACCGGCCCCTTTGCCTTCGGCCTTGCGTGGACTCTCCTCCAAGAGAGTGTGCCAGTGCTGACAATCAGGACAGCGCCCCATCCATTTGGGGCTCACATAACCACACTGCTGGCAGCGAAAAACTAGTTTGCGATCACTCATGCGCATTTCACCTGCATTGGAAGCTCATCGTCGCCCTCGGCGGCAACCTCAAGCGAAGTCAATAAAACCCTTGCAGTACTGTATGTGCGGCTGCGGATACGTCCGACAATCGCATGACAGACATCCCACATCACCGATCCCCCCGCACGGGCCCCCGGCAGATGGTGCGACAGTGCCGGTCGTAAGCCATTCCGACACAAGTTGAAATGCGGAAAGGCTGACCATTACTGACTACAGACTTGCGCCGGCAGGAAGAATGGGTGCGACGAACTCAATTTCCGACAGCCTCCCGTTTTCAAGCCGATTATTGTTAGATTGACAACCCCCTTCTGTTTAGTTTATATGACATATCTAGTTGTTCCTTTGAAGCATAGAATCAAGATGCAAGAGTTTTTATTCGTTCTCACTGGCGCTGAAGAGAGGAGCATTCGTAATGGCAGGAGCAAGTATCATAGAGATTAACGATGGCACTTTTGAACAGGAAGTATTGCAATCCGATGTGCCCGTTTTGGTTGATTTTTGGGCTCCGTGGTGCGGACCATGCCGTGCTATCGCCCCGGTCATTGAAGAACTCACTACGGAATATGCCGGCAAGGTAAAAATGGCTAAATGCAACGTGGACGATAATCCCAAGACGCCGTCCAGATACGGTATCCGTGCCATCCCTACGCTGATCATTTTTAAGGGAGGCAACGTAAGCGAACAAATAACCGGCGCGGTCGCAAAATCTCAAATAGCTGCAGCCATTGATAAAGTTGTCAGTTAGGATCTTTGCTTTTTCGGGGAAAACCCTAAGCGGGTAGCCACTAAGACACCCCGGCAGCATCATTCCATCTCGTCCGAGAGCGCATATTCTATTAATCTCATGAGTGCCCCCTATGCATATTGTGATTGGAGAAAGTAAACCGGCTGACATGGCAGCCGGTTTTTGTTGTATGCGGGGTAGACTCTGCAGGACTTGTCGCCCGCCCCTGGAGCAGGTACATTGACTTTGCCCCGGGAAAGGGCTATTCAATGTGCGCCCAATTTGGTTGTTAACATTACTGATAAATTTTCCTTGGGAAATGGAGGACTTCGAGGTTGCCGGTAGATGCCTGTAACCACTTGCTGCGATTGTGTTTGACCACTGAATGGAAACCAGGCATGATATTTGTGCCCAAGGGGAAGCGTCTCGAGCGGACGGCCCCCCTGAGTCTCACTCAAGTCACAGGATAGTGCATGTTGGTTGGTTTGGAATACTTGAAGAACTTCTCTAAGGCTTCCCGAATATTTTGCGGCGTATTGCTTGCCTGCATCCTTGTGGGAGCCTCCGGATGCAACTCGTACCTGGTGAATTTCTATTTTGGCGATTTATTTGGCGACGGGGCATCGGAAACCGAAAGAAATGCACAGCAACTGGCCTTCGACGGTATGCAGAAGATGAAGGATAAGGATTACGGCGATGCTGTGAAGGATTTCCAGCAGTTGAAAGAACGCTACCCTTACAGCAAATATGCTATTCTGGCGGACCTCAAACTGGGTGATGCGTATTTTTTCGATAAAAAGTACACGGATGCTTCCATTGCCTACGAAGAATTCGTACGATTGCATCCGCGCAATGAAGTGGTGCCCTATGTCCTCTACCAAATCGGCATGTGTCATTTCCTGTCATTCAGCACCATCGATCGAGACCAGGAAGAGACGCGCGTAGCCATGGAGAGTTTTCAACGGGTCATTCAGGCCTATCCGGCATCTGAATATGCGCGCAGGGCGGAAAAGCAGCTGTTCGAGTGCCAAAAACGCATCGTGGCCCATGAATTTTACGTGGGCGAGTTCTACTACAAACAAGGGAAGTACACACCGGCGCGAGATCGATTGATGAACATATCCAACAACTACCCGAGGGCTGTACAAGAGCTCGGGTACCAGGATCGCGTTGCGACAATGCTCGCAGAATGCCAGAAACACGTCGATGAAGGGGAAAGCAAACCCAGCGTCTGGACGCGTCTGGGATTCTGACCACCTGTCCTCTCACTCCATTGCCTTTGTGCCCCTTCGGAGGAATATACACAAACATCTTTTACAGGTTTTATGCAAGCGGGACTATGGACCCAGTTCTTCGCATTGAAGCAACTTCCTTGGAAGCATCCTGATTCCCAGCAATAGATCCAACCCTTATGGTCAGCATATCCTGCAATCAAAATAAATCGTGATAAATCACTGAGACGTTGTCAACGCAAAGGAGATGAGCAATCATGGCAGAATCTGCAAAGAACCAAACCAAGGCGGTCGCAGACGACAAGGATCAAGAGATTGTCGGTCGGCAGGATGAAATGATGAATCTGGTAGAGCTCAAGAATAAGAACATCAGAGAACTGATGGGGATGGCCAAATCCCTCAATATTGAGGGTGCCAGCTCCATGCGCAAGCAGGAACTGATATTTGCCATCCTGCAGGCGCAGGCGGAACTGAGCGGTCTGATTTACGGAGACGGTGTTCTTGAAATTCTGCCCGATGGATTTGGCTTTCTGAGGAGCCAGAACTACAACTACCTGCCCGGTCCCGATGATATTTATGTATCTCCTTCCCAGATTCGACGTTTCGGCCTGCGCACGGGAGACAGCATCTCAGGACAAATTCGTCCTCCCAAGGACAACGAACGCTACTTTGCGCTGCTCAAGGTCGAGGGAGTCAACTACGAGGATCCCGACGTCGCTCGAGACAAAATCCTGTTTGATAATCTCACTCCCCTCTATCCCGATCGGCGGGTCCACCTGGAATCGATCCCCGATAACTTCTCGACGCGAGTGATGGATCTCCTGACCCCGATCGGATTCGGCCAACGCGGTCTGATCGTTGCGCAGCCGCGCACAGGAAAGACCATGCTGCTGCAAAACATCGCCAATGCCATAACCATAAACCATAGAGACACTTACCTGATCGTGCTGCTCATCGATGAGCGTCCTGAAGAAGTGACCGACATGCAGCGCAGCGTGCGCGCAGAAGTGGTCAGCTCGACATTTGACGAGCCGCCGCAACGCCACGTTCAGGTCGCTGAAATGGTGAGTGAGAAAGCCAAACGGCTGGTCGAGCATAAGCGCGATGTGGTCATTCTACTGGACAGCATCACGCGGCTGGCCCGTGCTTACAATACCGTTGTCCCGCCAAGCGGAAAAATTCTTTCAGGCGGTCTCGATTCCAATGCCCTGCACCGTCCCAAACGGTTCTTTGGAGCCGCACGCAATGTCGAGCAGGGGGGCAGTCTGACCATCATTGCCACCGCCCTCATCGACACCGGAAGCCGCATGGATGAAGTTATCTTTGAAGAATTCAAGGGAACCGGCAATATGGAAATCGTATTGGAGCGCAAACTTGCTGATCGACGTATTTTTCCCGCGATCGACATCAATAAGTCGGGCACTCGCAAAGAGGAGCTCCTGTTGCCGGCCGACGATCTCAATCGCATTTGGATCCTGCGAAAACTCTTATCACCCCTCAACCCGGTCGATGCCATGGAGTTTCTGCTCGATAAGATGCAGGGAACCAAGAACAATGCAGAGTTTCTGGCTTCCATGAATCGCTAGACGGCCTCCTGTTTGCGGTTTGGCAATTCGTCGCGGAAGGCTTTGGATATGCAGGGCTCACAACCAGGGAATCAGCCGATTGACCCGCTGTCATGCATGAGCAAGCACACCTGCCCGCCACTCTGTGACAGCCTGCTGCAGTCTCTTCTGATGCCCGGAGGGGCCGCCTAGACCTTTGCGACCGAAGTGGAAGTTGATCTCTATGAAAACGGGCTCCCCCTCATCGGGAAACATTAAGTCAAAGCCGGCGATATCGATGACGGCGCGTCGGCAGAATTGCAGAACAGCCTGGACCCCGGTCTGCTGTTGCGCGGGATAGAGTTCGTGATCGATGCGTCCGCCGCGGCATACATTGTTGTAGAAGCCGCCGTTGCCCAAACGGAAGTAACTTACAGTCTGACAACCGTATATCACTACGCGCAGATCCCTGCCCCCATGCCTCACCCATTTTTGCAGCAATACCGGTTCGTGGCGGGGAAGCTTCTTGAGCCGTCTGGCGATGTCGGCTGAAGAATAGACCGGAAAGACGGTGCTGCCGCCTGCGCCTTGATCCCCTTTCAAGACCAGCGGGTAGTCCCACGGGATTCCCCCTCTGTGAAGCCGCTCCATCAGTTGAGACGGATCTCTGAATAGCAGAGTCTCCGGGCAATTGACGCCGATCCGTCGGAAGAGTTCGATCTGCTTGCTCTTACCCTGGTAAGCAAAGCGGGTCTCCAGTCTGGGGAACCAGTGTCTGGCCAACCGTGTGATATCCCGGTAGCGCCATGGAGGCACATAGGGGGGCAGTAAAACTCCGGCGGATCTACTCAGCAATTGGTGTGTGTTGTGGTCATGCAGCGGTTCAAAAATGGACAAATTTTCATCCAGCGGAATGCGAGGATAAAAGGAAACAAAGTAGGCGACCATATGACAGCCTCAAAACGAGTTGATGGTTCTCTTTTTAGGTTCCTAACACCGTGGCGGCATTTTACCGGGATGACGCTGGCAGTTTTGCCTGAGACAGGCGGCTCAATCCAGGTAACATATGTACTTAACATGGAGCTTGAGGAAAGAGGAACATTGAACTATGCTTGCTTTCCTTCTTTCGGCAGCAATAGGGGATTGCCAAATGCCATTTTTCCATTGAAAAGTGGGTTTTTTGCGTCTATATTTTATGATTCTCTAGTTAAATTTACAAAAAAAGCTGAGGAGGAGACCTTAATGAAAGAGAATATTCACCCCGCATATCATGAAACCGTCATTCGCTGTGCTTGTGGCAATGAGATCCAAACCGGCTCAACAAAGCAGGACATACGCGTGGAAATCTGTTCCAAGTGTCACCCTTTCTACACCGGAAAGCAAAAATTGGTTGACTCTGCCGGCCGCATTGAACGTTTCAGGAAAAAATACGAAAAATATCAGACCAACAAAGATGAACAACGCGCGAGTGAATAACACTGCATGTGTGTGGAGTTGCGCAACAGGCAACGGCAAATATGTTTGAACGACTGGACACCCTGGAAGAGAAGATCCGTAAACTGGAAGAGGATCTGAGCAACCCGGAGCTTTTGGCGAATCCCAAGGAATATCAGAAGGTTGCCAAAGAGCACGCCGAGCTCGCTCCTATTGTGGAGAGATACCGAAACTACACCAGGGCAAGAACCGAGCTGGCGGAAAACCAGGAGCTCCTCGAAACCGAAGATGATCCTGAAATGCGGGAATTCATCAGGCAGGAGATGTCGCTCCTCAAAAGGGCCGTCGATACTTCGGAAGATGAACTGAAAGCAATGCTCTCCCCCAAGGATCCCAATGATGAAAAAAACGTGATCCTGGAAATCCGTGCGGGCACAGGCGGCGATGAAGCTGCCCTGTTTGCTGCGGACCTGTTTCGCATGTATTCCCGATACGCCGAATTACGGCACTGGAATGTGGAAATAATCGACAGCCACCCGACAGGAATCGGCGGATTCAAGGAAATTATCGCTGCCGTCAATGGAAAAGGGGCTTACAGCCGCCTGAAATATGAAAGCGGAGTGCACCGGGTGCAGCGGGTGCCGGTCACGGAGAGCCAGGGGAGAATACATACATCGGCGGTCACTGTGGCCGTTCTCCCCGAAGCCGAAGAAGTCGATATCTACATCGATCCCAACGAGCTTAGGGTGGACGTGTTCCGCTCCTCGGGCCCGGGGGGACAGAGTGTCAACACCACGGATTCGGCTGTCCGCATCACCCATTTACCCACCGGACTGGTGGTCATTTGCCAGGACGAAAAATCGCAGCACAAAAACAAAGCTAAAGCAATGAAAGTGCTGCGCGCCCGCCTGCTGGATCAGATGCAAAGCGAGCAGGAAGCCAGGATAGCGCAGGAACGCAAGAGCCAGGTGGGAACGGGCGACCGCAGCGAGAGAATCCGCACTTACAATTTTCCCCAGAACCGGGTTTCCGATCATCGCATCAACCTTACCCTTTACAAGCTTGACGCGGTTCTCAGTGGATCAATTGATGAAATCATTGATCCCTTGATCACCCACTTTCGGGCGGAAGCTATCAACAACGACGAACAGCAATGAACTAAGGACAAAGGATGGAAGAAATTTGGACCATCCTCAAAGTGCTCCAGTGGACCACGGACTATTTTAGCCGCCACAAGGTGGAGCAGCCCCGTGCCAGCGCCGAAGTCCTTCTGGCCTACGTGTTGGGAAAAGAACGTATCCAACTCTACCTGCACTACGACCAACCTCTCACCGCAACCGAACTGGCCCGATACCGCCGGGCAATCCAGAGACGTGCCGCACACGAACCGACTCAGTACATCACTCAAAAACAGGAATTCTGGTCCCTCGAATTTGAAGTCAACCCGTCGGTATTGATCCCAAGACCTGAAACCGAGTTGTTGGTTGAAATGGCCATTGATCTTTTGGGCCACCATGCACACACGGTGCTTGATCTGGGCACGGGTTCGGGGGCCATTGCCGTGGCCATCGCCCACGAGCGTCCCGCTGCCCGGATACTGGCTGCCGACATTTCTTACGCCGCTCTTCAAGTGGCCAAGCGCAACGCTTTGCGTCACCATGTGCAACACCGCATATGGTTTGTGGCAGCCAACTGGTTCGACAGTTTGGCTCCGCTTCGGGCCGGCTTCGACCTCATTGTGAGCAATCCCCCCTACATTGGGGACGATGAGCTCGCCGGGCTGGCCCCTGAAATCGAAAAGTACGAACCCGCAACCGCCTTAAAGGGTGGAGGTCCCCAGGGACTGGACACCATCCGCACCCTTCTTGAAACCGCACCGGATTATCTGCGGCCGGGGGGGTCAATTCTGCTGGAAATCGGACAGGGTCAGGCTGATATATTGCAGGACGAGTTGCAACAAAACCTGAATTTTCAAGGCTACCGCATCAAGAACGACTATTCCGGAATACCCAGAATTTTGCACCTAACCAGAGCGCGAAGGTAAACCATGGACAAGCTGATGATCGAAGGCGGTATCGCACTGCGCGGCCATATTCCGATCAGCGGAGCAAAAAATGCGGCCCTGCCCCTGTTGGCCGCCTCCCTTATCGCACCCGGAGAACATACTCTGGTCAATGTGCCGCGACTCAGAGACATTCGCACCATGCAGCGGCTCCTGGAGCACATGGGGGCAGAAAGTCAACAGGACGAACATTTTCATATCGATACAAGCCGGATACACACTCCGGAGGCACCGTACGAACTGGTCAAAACGATGCGCGCTTCGGTGCTTGTCCTCGGCCCTTTGGTAGCGAGATTTCAGCATGCCAAAGTGTCCCTGCCCGGCGGATGCGCCATTGGAGCCCGCCCCATCAACCTCCACTTGGAAGGTCTGGAGCGCATGGGAGCGGAAATTCAATTGCAGCACGGTTATGTCATGGCTAAGGCCAAACGCCTGCAAGGGACAACCATCACTTTCGATCAAATCACGGTAACCGGCACGGAAAATCTGATGATGGCGGCGAGCCTGGCTGACGGCGTAACGGTGCTGGAAAACGCGGCGCGTGAACCGGAGGTGATTGCACTGGCTGAATATCTTAATGAAATGGGCGCTCATATTCGCGGTGCCGGTACCCCGCAAATCACCATTGAAGGCGTTCCCAACCTCAGCCCCGGTACTCACACCGTTATTCCCGACCGCATCGAAACCGGCACCTACATGATAGCTGCCGCCATCACCGGAGGACACCTCACCCTGTCTCCATGTCATCCCGAACACCTGGAAGCGGTGATCAGCAAACTCGAAGGGACAGGGGCGACCATATGCGTCAACGACGGCACGCTGGAGATTCAGGCGGCTTCCGCTATACGCAGCGTGGACGTGAAAACCTGGCCGTTCCCCGGATTCCCGACGGATATGCAGGCCCAGTTTATGTCTTTGATGGCATTGGGAGACGGGGTCAGTCTTATTACCGAACAAATTTTCGAAAACCGTTTCATGCATGTCCTCGAGCTCAGGCGACTCGGCGCCGATATCAACCTGGACGGCAGAACCGCCGTGGTTCGCGGCGTCGAGTCCCTTTCAGGAGCCCCCGTCATGGCGACCGATCTACGCGCATCGGCTTCTTTGGTCCTGGCGGGGCTGGCTGCCGATGGACTGACCGAGATCAGACGTATCTATCACCTGGACAGGGGTTACGAGACCATCGAGCAGAAGCTGAAAGCCGTGGGCGCCAGAATCTGGCGCGAGCGAGACCAGGACTAGCGGGAATCCGACCCCTGAGAAAGTGCACCGCTCAAACCGTGTGTGCTTCAGCCACCATTGAGGAAGAGCATGGGAACTCGCCCTCTTTGCGTGATTTCAATCGCTTTTGTGGCAGGAACTGGTGCTGCACAGTGGATTTCTGCCGAGCATCCCGTCCTGATCTTCCCGCTCGTGAGTCTTGTTTTTTTAGTCTGTTTTATCGCCGCGATCTACCCTTGCCCTCCTCTTGTTCGTCGTGCCTGCGGAATTGCCGCCTTCCTTTGCCTTGGCCTTCTGGCCGGTCTCCTGGTACGTCCTGAATTGCCCGCGCCAGCGAGCCTTAAACCGTTCCTAAATGAACCCGACATCCTGGTAATGGGTGAAGTGACTCGGCCGCCCGACTACCATCCCGATAAGATGTTACTTCCGGTTGAACTGCAGCGAGTCGTCACTCCGCAAAACAGTTTTCCGGTGCGCGGCGGCATTGTCATCACTCTTCGTCAAACGGACATGGAACCGGGCACCTGGCTCCCGGGAGACAGATTACTGGCACGGCTTCACGTGAAGCCATTCCGCAATTTCGGTAATCCCGGCGCATATGATTATGTCGGAAACCGGGCAAATCGAGGATTCTACGGCCGAGCCCACATTTCCAATCGTGGTCTGTTGCTGAAATTGGCTCCCACGGGCAGCCTATTGTCGCCTTTCAAAAACCTGGGCAGAAACCTCGAGCGGTTTCGACAGAGTGCTCTCCTATGGTTGCAGAACAACGCATCCTTTGACGTTGCCGCCTTCTACTCGGCACTGCTGCTCGGATACCGCCAACAATTGAGTGCCCAGTGGCGAGATCACTTGAACCGTGCCGGAGTGACCCACCTTCTGGCCATCTCGGGACTGCATCTGGGAATGGTGAGCCTGGCAATCTTTTGGCTGAGCAGTCGAGCAATCCGCCTGTGTGCACCGTCCCTCCTTCAGGCTCGAAGCGATCGCCGCATCGCTTTGTGGATAGCGTTATTGTGTGCATCCATGTACGCTTGCGTGGGAGGCCTCGCGCTGCCCACCTGGAGGGCAGCCATAACGCTATTGCTGATCTGCTGGTCCATTCATCTGTATCGTCGGCCGGACCCGGCCACATTTCTGGCAGCCGCAGCCCTGTTAATTCTTGTGCTCTTTCCCAACCAGTTGCGGCAAATCTCCTTCCAGCTGTCTTTTGCGGCGATGATCGGCATCCTGTTATTCTTTCCCCGACTCTACAGGATCTCCAAACATCTCCTTCCCTCTGCCACTGACCGCGCCCTGCACCCGGTACATCTGTTTAAACCGTTCCTGGATGCCTTGCTCCTTTCAGCCGCCGTAACAATCACTGTTGCCCCCCTCATCGCCTACCATTTTAACGGAATTTCCCTGGCGGCATTGATCGCCAACTCGTTGCTGGTTCCGCTGATAGGATTCCTGGTTTTGCCGATCGGGCTTGCAACGCTCGTCGCGCTCCCGCTGAACGAAACCGTTGCAAGGCTCTTGCTCAAGGCCGGCGCATGGCTGGTGGAGATTTGCCAGCACATCATCCACTGGTTCAGCCACCTCTCATGGAGCTTCATCTGGGTTGGCATCGTGCCCCTCATCTGGGTAGTGGGCTTTTACGCATTTCTTGCCGTGTCATTGTCCCGGTGGAATTGGCAGAAGAAGTTGACAGTCCTCGTGCCGATGATTCTTGTATTGTTGGGTTACACGGTCTCAAGGGGCATCTCGGCGGCTGACGGCAGACCCGATCAGCTGCTCACCGTCACTGCAATTGATGTGGGTCAGGGAAGCTCCACTCTGGTGCGCTTTCCCAACGGTGCGACCATGCTCGTGGACGGAGGCGGCTTTTTCGATGACTCCTTCGATGTGGGACGCCATGTACTGGCACCGTTCTTCCGGCACACAGGCATCGGCAGGCTCGACTATGTGATCCTGTCACACGATCATCCGGACCATCGAAATGGTTTACGGTTCATTCTCGATCATTTCGAGGTGGGTTCTTTTGTGGAAACCGGCATCGAAAGCCGGGATGGAGACGAGCACTTAAATGAACTGAGAGACATCGTACACCAACGCAAGCTGCGCCGGATGCTTATGCCGGAGATCCTCCACTTTCCCGGAAACATCGGCGAGTGCCGGGTCAACATTCTTCATCCCACACCCGACTATCTCCAGAAACAGTGGGATCACAATTTGAATAATGCATCCCTGGTGCTGCAGATAACATTCGGCAAGACATGCGTCATCATTCCGGGCGACATCGATGCCTCCGTCGAAAAACTCATTTTTGAAGACCATTCCCCTTGCCAGGAGCTGCTTCTCATTTCTCCTCACCATGGCAGCGCAAGTTCCAACAGCAGCTTCTTGTTCGACCGACTACAGCCAAAGCACATAATTTTTTCATGTGGATTTGATAACTGGTTTGGCTTTCCGGCACGGCAAGTACTGGAGGAATGTCGCAGACGAAACATAATCATCCATCGAACAGACATCGGGGGAGCCATCAATGCCTCCTCCAACGGTCTGCAATGGAACATCACGAGCTACTTGCATTGAGGGGTTCATGCGCTATTATTTTTTCGGCGACATCCACGGAAATGAAGACGCTTTAAAGTGCTGCATCAACCACCTGAGCGAAACCCGTATCGACCGGGTTTACTGCCTCGGCGATATCGTCGGTTGGCTGCCGTTTGGTGATCGCACCTTCAAGCGACTGCAATCTTTGCATCTTCCGACCGTAGCCGGCAACCATGATCTGCTGGTGGCCGGTCTTTTCACCGATCATCCGCAGCAACTGGATCGCATGCAAGCGAGCGCCTACAATGCCGGTCTTCTGTCAACAGTACCCGGTGCCATCGATTATCTGAGTCAACTGCCGCTTTTCATCGAAGAAGAACATTTCATTATGACTCACCACAGTCCTTTTCATCTGCCGCGATCAGGGGAGGCCGTCACCATCGAATCATTCAACTATTTGGACAAGACGGCC
>FWPV01002507.1_pt1 | contig 44838 bp, 40 predicted proteins | sample 2228371 | NCBI WGS metagenome assembly FWPV01 (sample SAMEA103939776, study PRJEB20133) | metagenome
GCGTGCTGTCCTGCGCCCTGCGGGCTGGTCGCGCCAGCCACCAATCTGGCTCGGCCTTCGGGCCCGTCCAACTGCGGTTTTTAGGATAATGCTGTCTCCCTCACAGCCGCCTCATCCCATGCAGGCGGCCTTCCCCCGGACACTGATCCTACCATCGCACCAACCACGCCATGGCAGACACACCTTCCACCTGGTCCGGCCGCTTCAGCGAGCCGGTGGACGAGCGCGTCAAGCGCTACACCGCCTCCATCCCCTTCGACTGGCGGCTCGCCCCTTACGACATCGAGGCATCGCTCGCGCATGCGGCCATGCTGCACAAGACCGGCGTCCTCACTGCGGGGGATCTGGCCGACATCCGCCGCGGCCTCAGCGAAATCCGGGCCGAAATCGATAACGGCAGCTTCGCCTGGAATCTTGACGATGAGGACGTACACTTCAACATCGAACGGGCGCTCACCCGCAGGATCGGCGAGGCCGGCAAGCGTCTGCATACCGGCCGCTCCCGCAACGATCAGGTGGCCACCGACGTGCGGCTGTGGCTGCGGGATGCCATCGACCGCATCCAGGATCTGCTGCGGCAGGCGCGCCTGGCCCTGCTCGACCAGGCCGAGGCCCATGCAGCCACGGTGATGCCCGGTTTCACCCATCTGCAGGTCGCTCAGCCGGTCACCTTCGGCCACCACCTGCTGGCCTGGCAGGAGATGCTCAGACGCGATACCGAGCGCCTGGCCGACTGCCGCCGGCGGGTCAACCGCCTGCCCCTGGGGGCGGCGGCCCTGGCCGGCACCAGTTTTCCCATAGACCGGGAGTTCGTGGCCCGCGAGTTGGGCTTCGAAGGGCTGTGCGAAAACTCCCTGGACGCCGTCTCGGACCGCGACTTCGCCATCGAATTCCTGGCCGCAGGCGCCCTGATCATGATGCATTTGTCGCGCATGTCCGAGGAGCTAGTGCTGTGGATGACCCCCCGCTTCGGTTTCATCGACCTGCCGGACCGCTTCTGCACCGGCTCCAGCATCATGCCACAAAAGAAGAATCCGGACGTGCCCGAGCTGATGCGCGGCAAGACCGGGCGGATGAACGGCCACCTGGTGGCCCTGCTCACCCTCATGAAGGGCCAGCCCCTGGCCTACAACAAGGACAACCAGGAAGACAAGGAACCCCTGTTCGACGCCGTGGACACCCTGGTGGACTCACTGGCCATCTTCGCCCAACTGGTGCGGGGCATCCGGGTCAACGCCGAGGCCATGCGCCGCGCCGCCCTGGAAGGCTACGCCACCGCCACCGATCTGGCGGACTATCTTGTGAAGAAGGGGCTTCCCTTTCGCGAGGCCCACGAGGCGGTGGCCAGGGCCGTACGCCTGGCGGTCGAGCGTGGCTGTGATCTGGCGGAACTGCCCCTGGATGCACTCCAGGCCTTCTCTCCCCTGATCGCCGAGGACGTCTACCGGGTGCTCACCCTGGAGGGGGCGCTTGCCGCCCGCAATCATCCGGGCGGCACCGCCCCCGAGCAGGTGCGCCGGGCCATCGCCCGCGCCCGTGCCGAGCTTGGGTGCAAGACCTGATGGCAGGCGCCGCCGCCCAGTCCGTCCCGCACCTCCGGCGTGGGGTACAACCGCCTCAGTCGAAGGCCACCTCGCCGCAGCCCTGCTCCCGGAGCAGGCGGGTGAGGGCCGCATAGAGATCTTCGCCTGTGCGGGTGTCCCGCCAGTGGCTGCCATCCCAGCGGTAGTGGAAGCCCCCGCTGCGGGCCGCCACCCAGATCTCCTGGGCTGCGGCCTGGCGATTCACCACAATGCGGGAGCCATCCCCGCATTCGATCTCCAACACGCCGCCGGGCGCCACCTCGTAGTCGATGCCGGCCTCCGACGCATCCAGTGCGGACTCGATGCGTCCCATAACGGTATCGGCCAGGCGGGTGTACTCGCTCTCATCCATATGGGCCCCCATGCTAGACTTTCGTGATTTGTACATTCTACCCTCCCCGCATGCCCGCCATCCTCCCGCCAGTTGCCCCGCGCCAGCGCAATGACCACAGGCATGCGGCACGCCCGCGCGGGCGTGTGATGCTGCTCGCCTGGATGCTGCTCTTCGGCCTTGGCGGCTGTGGCAAGAAGGGGCCGCTCTACCTGCCCGAGCCCCCCAAGGGCGATGCAGCCACCCAGACTGGCCCCGCCCCGGAAGCGCCCCGCCGATGAACCCATTCACCCGGATCGACGGGGTCCTGCACTGCGAGGGGGTGAGCCTGGAGGCCGTCGCCCGCAGCCACGGCACCCCCTGTTACGTCTATTCCCGCGCCGCGCTTACCGCCGCCTATCGGGCCTATGACGAGGCCCTGGCCTCCCACCCCCATCTCATCTGCTATGCGGTCAAGGCCAATTCCAATCTGGCTGTGCTCGGCGTCTTCGCCCGCCTGGGGGCGGGCTTCGACATCGTCTCGGGCGGGGAGCTCGCCCGCGTCTTGGCGGCCGGCGGCGACCCCTCCCAAGTGGTCTTCTCCGGGGTGGGGAAGGGCGAGGAGGAGATGGAGGCGGCGCTCAAGGCCGGCATCCTCTGTTTCAACGTCGAGTCGGAAAGCGAACTGCGACATCTGGACCGCATCGCCGCCCGCCTCGGTCGCGTGGCCCCCGTGGCCCTGCGCGTCAATCCGGACGTGGATGCACGCACCCACCCTTACATCGCCACGGGGCTCAAGGAGAGCAAGTTCGGCATCCCCTACGAAGAGGCGCGCGCCCTCTATCGGGAGGCGGCCGGCTTGGCCCACCTTCGGGTCACCGGCATCGACTGCCACATCGGCTCCCAGCTCCTGGACACCGAGCCCTATGCCCAGGCCCTGGAGCGCATCCTGGCCCTAGTGGATCACCTGGCCCGGGAGGGTATCCGGCTCGAGCACATCGACATGGGTGGCGGCCTGGGGGTACGCTATGGCGAGGAACTGCCTCCGTCCATCGGCGACTATGCCCAGGTCCTGCTGGGGCGGTTGCAGGGTAGGAATCTGCGCCTGATCGTGGAGCCGGGGCGCTCCCTGGTCGCCAATGCGGGCGTCCTGCTCACCCGCGTGCGCTACCTCAAACACGGGGAGCACCGGGACTTTGCCGTGGTGGATGCCGCCATGAACGATCTCATGCGGCCCTCCCTTTACGACGCCTGGCACGACGTGCAGCCGGTGCGTCCCCACGCCGGGGCGGCGCGCACCTATCAGATCGTCGGACCGGTGTGCGAAAGCAGTGACTTCCTCGCCAGGGACCGCACCCTTGCCCTGGCCGAGGGGGACCTGCTCGCCGTTTTCTCCGCCGGCGCCTATGGCATGAGCATGAGCTCTAACTACAACACCCGGCCGCGGGCGGCGGAGGTGATGGTGGACGCCGGTCGTGTGCACCTCGTCCGGGAGCGCGAGACCATCACCCAGCTACTGGCGGGCGAGCACCTGTTGCCCTGAAACCACGCATATCAAGCCCTGCGCCCGGCATACACGGCGCCAGACCGCATGCACACTTGCAGCAGCCGCGTTTTTTTGTTCTAGAATTACGACAACGCGCGCAATGAAGCGCGGAATCCCTTGTTCTGCAAGGATTTCCGGTCTCCCCGGGGTCGCCATCAAAGGAGTGTGAGATGCCCACAGCCAAAGCCGTAGCCAAACCCGCCACCCAGGCAGCAGCCTCTGCCAAGAAGTCCGCCGGCAAGGCCACCGCAACCCCCGAGAAGAAGAGCGCCTCCGAGACCGCCGCAGGCAAAACCACCACCGCCAAGGCCGCGATCCGGAAGACGACCGCCAAGGCCGTGACCTCTTCCGCTGCCAAGGCCGCAGCCAAGACCGCGACCGCCAAGAAGGCGAGCACGGCCGCGAAGGCTCCCGCAGCCACCGCCAAGGCCGCCGCAGCCACCAAGACCGCCTCCGCCACCGCCAAAAAGGCCGCCACCGGCAGCACCGGCACGGCGAAAAAGGCGACAGCGGCCAAAACCACCAATGTCAGCACCCCTGCTGCCAAGGCCACGGCTAGCAGGGCCAGCGCCGCCAAGGCAACGGCCAGCAGCCCGGCGAAGACCACCAGCACCAAGACCGCTGCCAAGGCCACCGCCAAGCCTGCCGCTGGCACCAAAAAGGCAGCTTCAGCCACGACCGCCCCCAAGGCGGCTGCCAAAAGGACGGCCAAGAAGGCCACCGCCTGATCCGCCACCAGGGGGGCGCCAGGCGAGCCATGGGCTCGCCTTTTTCTTGCGGGCTGTCGAGATTACGACAGCCCTGTTGACACCCCGCCAAGTCTGAGACGCGCGCGGGTCATCAAATTTTCAAATGATGATGCTCCAATGCGGCTTACGAGGGGCGGTTGCCGTATACCCTCTTGGCACGCCTCATGCTAGGGGAAGGGAGCGGTACCAGACTCACGGGAGGGAGAGATCCATGTCATCCAGCACGCAGCATGGGCAAGTGGCGGTACGAGTGGTCTTGACGACGAATGAGGACGGTCAGGAGCAGGTGATGCTGTACCTGGAGGGCGTGGACACACCCCTCAGCCTCACCCCCAGTGAGGCTCGCGCCCTGGCGACGGAACTCATCACGGTAGCCCAACGCGCCGAGGTGAAGGCGAACCTGAAGGTGAGCCAGAATCTCTGGCGGCGCGTGCGTCAGGTGCAACCCCGTCTGCTGGCGGCAGGCTGAAACCGCCGCCTCCGTGTTACAATCCTGTGCAAGCCGACCGTCTGGTCGGCTTTTTCATTTCCAGGAACCCGTCCCTGCGCCCTGGCAGCCAGGCCAGACGGGGGATCTGACCACCCCAGCAGAAAGGACACCCCATGCCCGTCGTCGAACTCACTCAAGACAACTTCGAACAGACCGTCCTTGGCAACGACTTCGTCATCGTCGATTTCTGGGCCCCCTGGTGCGGTCCCTGCCGCAGCTTCGCCCCGGTCTTCGAGGCCGCATCGGAAAAGCACCCCGACATCGTCTTCGCCAAGGTCAACACCCAGGAAGAGCAGGCCCTGGCCGCCCACTTCCAGATCCGTTCCATCCCGACGCTGATGATCTTCCGGGAAAAGGTCATCATCTATGCCCAACCCGGCGCGCTGCCCGCCAGCGCCCTGGAAGACCTCATCGCCCGGGCGCGAGAGCTGGACATGGCCAAGGTGTTTGAGGAGATCGCCCGGGAGCAGAAGCAGGCGGGTTGAGCCTGCCGGCGCCCGGTCAAGGGCACCATTCCATGAGTCTGCGCGCCACCGCCTGCGCCCCCCCGAGGACCACGGGCGGCGGTGCGGGTCTGGACCACAGTCGCGCCAGGGCCTCGGCCGCCCCGCCGGCCACGAGGCTGGCCTCATCGATCTCCTGGGCGACGGCATGGGCGTGCAGCCACTGCACCAGCCAGGGGGTCTCCGGCCAGTCCGGGCGCGGCAGATGGAGCACGGGCACGCCGCAGGCCGCGGACTCTACGAAGCTGCCATAACCCGGCTTGGTCACCAGGGCATCGCAGGAGGCCAAAAGATCGGGGAAAGACATGCCCGTGCGGGCAAAGCCATGCACCGGCCCCCGCCCCGTATCCCAGTCGTCCGGCACCAGCCAGGCCAGACCCTCGCCCCGGTGCCAGGCATCCCCCGCGATCCGGTAGGCGATGCCGCCCATCCCCACGAGGACCAGGCGCACCTCTGGGGGCAGCCCTAGGCGGCGGCGCAATTCCTGGCGCCGATCCCGGCCTGTCTCGCCGATGGGCGCGACCTCTTCGGTATGGGTGAGCTCGGGCATGGGCATGGCGGGCGCAGGCCGAAAGAAGACGGCCGCATCCCCGTAGGCGGCGAGCATCTCATCCAGAATGCCTTCCGCCTCGGGGAGCTGCCCCAGGTAGTGCCGGAAGATGGCATACCAGTTCAGGGAACACAGGGCAAAAGCTGGGATCCCCGCGGCGCGGGCCGCGGCCAGGGGCAGGTAGGCGATGTTGCTGAGCACCGCATCCACCCGCCAGGCGCGCAAGGCGGCGGCCTCCTGGGCAATGCGCTCCCGCCAGGCGGCATGTAAACGCCTATGGGCGGCAAGGCTTGCCTCGCGATCCACCCGGATGGCATCCCGCATGATGAAGCCGCAATCCGCCGGCGCCTCGATGTGGGCGAACTGCCCCCGGATGCGGCCTGCCAGCACCTCGCGGGGTAGGGCCGAGCGCACGCTGAGCCTCAGATCCGGCCTGAGCTGACGCAGGGCGTTGAGGACCGGTGCGCTCTGGGCCAGATGGCCGCGGCCGTGATGGCTGATGCAGACGAGCAGATGCACGGGCCTTCACCCGGCCTGCAGCATGGCCTTGAGTAGCGCCAGCGAGACCGGACGTTTGTGACTTAGGGAGTAGGCGTCCAGGTCATCCACCAGGGCCAGCAGGTGGGGTAGGTCGCGCCGGCAATGGGTGAGCAGATAGCGGGCCACCTCCCTGGGCAGCAGCATGCCCCGGGCCGCAGCCCGCTCGGTGATGGCCTGGAGTTTGCGCGCATCGTCCAGAGGGGAGATGGCATAGACCAACCCCCAGGACAGGCGGCTCGTGAGCTCCGGCCGCAAGGGCAGCCGCGCCGGCGGGGCGTTGCCGGCGGCGAGCACGACACCGCGTCCATCACGCGCCTGGTTGATGCAGTCGAACAGGGCGAGCTGCCCGGCGGCGTCGAGGGATTCCACGTCGTCCACGGCCAGGGCCGGCTCGGGCGCGGGGGGCAGGGGGTCGCCCGCGGCCACATAGCGGGCCGACCTGCCGGCTGCCACGACGGCACGCACCACGGCCCGCAGCAGATGGGTCTTGCCGGCACCCACAGGCCCCCAGAGATAGATCACCGCCTCGGGTGCCCGGCCCGCGGCCAGGGCGGTGAGGGCAGCCAGGGCCTCGCCATTGGCCCCGGCCAGATAATTGTGCAGGGTGGGCGGGGCGTCGGGTCGGATGTCCAGGATGAGCTGTTGCATGACGGGCAGTCTAGCAAGCCGTGCCCCTGTCTTGACAGGGCTGCATCCCGCCCCCAATTGGACTAAGCTTCATACACACCTTGCTCGAGGCCCCCGCATCATGAACCTGGACAGAGCCGCGCCCGCCCACCCGGTCACCCACGTCCCCCCCGTCGTGGAGGAAGGGCTGCCAGAGGACGAACGCAGGCGTCTTATGGAGCGCATCAAACGCCTGCTCAAGGAACAGGATGCCGTGCTGGTGGCCCATTATTACACCGCGGGGGAGATACAGCGCCTGGCGGAGGAGACCGGCGGCTGTGTCTCGGACTCCCTGGAGATGGCCCGCTTCGGTCATGCCTCCAAGGCCAGCACCTTGGTGGTGGCGGGCGTGCGTTTCATGGGGGAGACGGCCAAGATCCTCAACCCGGAAAAGCGGGTGCTCATGCCCGATCTGGGGGCCGAGTGCTCCCTGGACCTGTCCTGCCCGGCCGACGAGTTCGTCCCCTTCTGTGACGCCCATCCGGACCGCACGGTGGTGGTCTATGCCAACACCTCGGCGGCAGTGAAGGCGCGCGCCGACTGGGTGGTCACCTCCAGCATCGCGGTGAAGGTGGTGCAGCATCTCACCGAGCGGGGCGAGAAGATCCTGTGGGCGCCCGACCGCTATCTCGGGGACTACGTGCGCCGGGTCACAGGCGCGGACATGATCCTGTGGCAGGGCTCCTGCGTGGTGCACGAGAAGTTCAAGGCCGATGGCATCCGCGAGCTGAAGCGCCAGCACCCGGAGGCGGCCATCCTGGTGCACCCCGAATCCCCCGCCGAGGTGATCGCCATGGCCGACGTGGTGGGCTCCACCACCCAGTTGATCCGCGCCGTGCAGGAATTGCCCAACCCGAGCTTCATCATTGCCACCGACATCGGCATCTTCCACAAGATGCACGAGGTGGCGCCGGGCAAACTGCTGCTGGAGGCCCCCAGCGGCGGCAAGGGCGCGACCTGCGTCTCCTGTGCCCATTGTCCGTGGATGGCCATGAACTGGCTCAGCAAGCTGGCCCACGTGCTAGAGACCGGCGACAACGAGATCCACGTGCCCGAAGAGATCCGGGTCAGGGCCGTGCGGTCCATCAACCGTATGCTGGAGTTCGCCGGCCAGCAGGGCATCCAGGTGGCGGGCATGAGCGGCGAATGAGGCGCCGCTCGCCGGGCGTCAGCGCCGGAGGAGCTTGAGCTTGTCCGGTTTGCCGTTCCACTCGTCGGCGTCCGGCAGGGGCGCCTTCTTCTCCACGATTACAGGCCAGATCTTGGCGAGCTCCGCATTGAGCTGGATGAAATGGCGCTGGTCGTCCGGCACGTCGTCCTCGGCGAAGATGGCCTCGGCGGGGCACTCCGCCACACACAGGGTGCAGTCGATACACTCATCGGGATCAATGACCAGGAAATTAGGGCCCTCGTGGAAGCAATCCACTGGACAGACGTCCACGCAGTCGGTGTACTTGCACTGGATGCAGTTCTCGGTTACGACGTAGGTCATGCCTTTCTTCTCCGAAGCTTTTTCGCTAGCATAGCGGCACCATCCCGCTGGCCACTAATCATAGCCCCATCGCCACTCCCAACCCAAGCGAGGTTTCCAAGATGAGCGAACACATCCATTACGTGACCGACGACACCTTCGAGCAGGAGGTTCTGCAGTCTCCCCTGCCGGTGCTGGTGGATTACTGGGCCGACTGGTGTGGTCCCTGCAAGATGATCTCCCCCATCCTGGATGAGGTGGCCAAGGAGTACAGCGGACGGCTCAAGGTGTGCAAGCTCAACATCGATGAGAACCAGCTGACCCCCCCGAAATATGGCATCCGTGGCATACCGACCCTGATGATCTTCAAGAACGGCAACGTGGAAGCCACCAAGGTGGGGGCCCTGTCCAAATCCCAGCTCACCGCCTTCATTGACAGCAACGTCTGAATTTCGCTAGTCTGCCGCGCGCCCGGAGTGTCACCGGGCGTGTCACCGCCTTCCCGCCCCCCACCCCTCCCGGCCTTGCGCCGGGCCCCCCTCTTCACCCTGCCGTAACCCCCCATGCATCTATCGGAATTGAAACAGCTGCACGTCAGCGAACTGCTCGCGATGGCAGAGGCGAGCGGCATCGACAATGCCAACCGCATGCGCAAGCAGGAGCTCATATTCGCCCTGCTCAAGACCAAGGCCAGACAGGGCGAGGTCATCTATGGCGACGGGGTGCTCGAGGTGCTGCCGGATGGCTATGGCTTCCTGCGCTCGCCCGACACCTCCTATCTCGCCAACCCGGATGACATCTACATCTCGCCCTCCCAGGTGCGCCGCTTCAACCTGCGCACCGGCGACACCATCGAGGGCGAGGTGCGTACCCCCAAGGACGGCGAGCGCTACTTCGCGCTGGCCAAGCTGGACCGGGTCAACGGGGAACCGCCTGAGGTGCTCAAACACAAGATCATGTTCGAGAACCTCACCCCTCTGTTCCCGAACGTGCAATACCGGTTGGAGCGGGACATCAAGGCGGAGGAAAACCTCACCGGACGGGTTATCGACATCATCGCCCCCATCGGCAAGGGCTCGCGCGGCCTCATCGTCGCGCCCCCCAAGTCCGGCAAGACGGTGATGCTGCAGCACATCGCCCATGCCATCACCGCCAACTACCCAGACAGCATCCTCATCGTCCTGCTCATCGACGAGCGCCCCGAGGAGGTGACGGAGATGAGCCGCACCGTCCGGGGCGAGGTGGTGGCCTCCACCTTCGACGAGCCAGCCAGCCGCCACGTGCAGGTGGCCGAGATGGTGCTGGAGAAGGCCAAGCGCCTGGTGGAACACAAAAAGGACGTGGTCATCCTCCTCGACTCCATCACCCGCCTGGCGCGCGCCTACAACACCGTGCAGCCCGCCTCCGGCAAGGTGTTGACCGGCGGCGTGGACGCCAACGCCCTGCAGAAGCCCAAACGCTTCTTCGGTGCTGCCCGCAACATCGAGGAGGGCGGCAGCCTGACCATCCTGGCGACCGCCTTGATCGACACCGGCAGCCGCATGGACGAGGTGATCTACGAGGAATTCAAGGGCACCGGCAACCTGGAGATCCACTTGGACCGGCGCATGGCGGAAAAGCGGGTCTATCCCGCCATCAACGTCAACCGCTCCGGCACCCGCAAGGAGGAGCTGCTCATCAAGCCCGAGATCCTGCAGAAGATCTGGGTGCTGAGAAAGCTCCTCTATCCCATGGACGACCTGGAGGCCACGGAATTTCTGTTGGACAAGATCCGGGTCACCAAGGACAACAACGCTTTCTTCGAGTCCATGCGGAGGGGGTAGCAGGTTTCAGGGTACAGGGTATAGGTTTCAGTGTAAGCATCCGCGCCGCTACGCGGCGCGCAAATTCCTGTACCCTGTAACCAGCTAAGCCGCCCGGATGAGGGTGCCCACCCCCTGGTCGGTCATGATCTCCAAAAGCAGAGCGTGTTCCACGCGGCCGTCGATGATGTGCACCGCCTTCACGCCACTCCTGGCGGCCTCCAAGGCCGAGGCGATCTTGGGCAGCATGCCACCGGAGAGAGTGCCCTCGGCCACCAGCTCGTCGATCTTCCTGGGGGTGAGCCCGGTGAGCAGGTTGCCGTCCCGGTCCAAGACGCCCGGTGTGTTGGTGAGCAGCACCAGCTTCTCGGCCTTGAGCACCTCCGCGAGCTTGCCTGCCACCACGTCGGCGTTGATGTTGTATGTCTCGCCTGCCTCGCCCACGCCGATGGGGGCGATGACCGGGATGAAGTCGCCCGAGTCCAGGAAGGCGATGAGGGAAGGGTCGATCTGGGTGATCTCCCCCACCTGGCCGATGTCGATCAGGTCGCCCGGCTTGTCCTTGGAGGGCACGAGCAGCTTGCGCGCCCGGATGAAACGGCCATCCTTGCCCGTCAGTCCCACGGCCTTGCCACCGGCCTGGTTGATGAGGTTGACGATCTCCTTGTTCACCAGGCCACCCAGCACCATCTCCACCACGTCCATGGTCTCGGCATCGGTCACCCGCATGCCCTGGATGAACTCTCCTTTCTTGCCCACCCTTTTCAGCAGCTCCTCGATCTGGGGGCCGCCGCCATGCACCACCACCGGGTTCATGCCCACGAGCTTCAAAAGCACCACGTCGCGGGCGAAGGCGGCCTTGAGCACCGGGTCCACCATGGCGTTGCCGCCATATTTGATGACCACCGTCTTGTCATAGAAACGCTGGATGTAGGGCAGGGCCTCGGCGATGACCCGGGCCTTCTGTTGGGGGGTGAATTGGGCAGTGGTCATGGCTCGCTCGCAACGCACAAATGCCGGCAATGATAGCGCAAGAGACTTGAGCGCCGCGGCCACGGGCGCAGCGTGTCCGGGCCGGCTGCCCCTGGTCACAATACTTTCACACAACCGTCATAACATAGGCTGGTTTGCTAAGGGGGAGAATAGGCATGTCCGCTACCATCCTGGTCGTCGAAGACGAACCCGGCATTCAGGAAGTGCTGAAGTTCAATCTGGGCCAGCAGGGGCATGACGTGCTGGTGGCATCGGACGCGCAAGAGGCCCTCGGGATGCTGCGCGGGGCGCTGCCGGACTTGATCTTGCTGGACTGGATGCTGCCAGGCATGTCGGGCATCGAGTTCGCCCGGCGGGTGCGCGCCGATGCGCGTCTCAAGAGCGTGCCCATCATCATGCTCACCGCCCGTGGCGAGGAACGGGACAAGGTGCTGGGGCTGGACACCGGCGCGGATGACTACATCACCAAGCCCTTCAGCCCCCGCGAGCTCATGGCGCGCATCAAGGCGGTGCTGCGGCGGCGCGCCCCCCAGATGACCGAAGATCCGGTAGAGATCGCCGGGCTCAGACTGGACCCGGTGAGCCACCGGGTGTTCGGCAACGGCACCCCCCTGGACCTGGGACCCACGGAGTTCCGGCTGCTGCACTTCCTGATGACCCATCCGGAACGGGTCTATTCCCGCTCCCAGCTACTCGATCACGTCTGGGGCGATCACGTCTTCGTCGAGGAGCGCACCGTGGACGTGCACATCCGCCGGCTGCGCAGCGCCCTGGAGCCCACCGGCCATGACCGCCTGATCCAGACCGTGCGCGGGGTGGGCTACCGCATGTCGGCCGCGTGAGGGCATGCCCATCCCGGCCCACTGGTGGCGGACCTTGGTCTATCTCACAGGGCTCGCCTGCGTGTCGCTCTTCCTGGGGCTTGTGCTCGAGGCCGGCTCCGGGTGGATGCTCCTGGCCCTGGGGCTGGCAGTGCTGCTTGCCCGTCACCTGTACCAGATCCTGCGTCTGGAGCGCTGGCTGGCCGCACCCGAGGGCCATCCGCCCAGCGCCTCGGGCGGCTGGGGGGTCCTGCTGCAGCGACTGGACGCCCTGGTGCGCCGCCACAACGAGGCGCAGCAGCGCAGCCTTTCCGATCTGGAACAGCTGCTCAATGCCGCCCGGCTCCTGCCAGACGGGGTAGTGATCCTGGACGCCGGCAACCGCATCCTGTGGTGCAACCGGGCCGCCCAGGAACATCTGGGACTCAGGGAAAAGGGCGACAGGGGCCAGTTCATCACCTATCTGGTGCGCAGCGCCGCCTTTGCCGCCTGGCTCGCCCGGCAGGACGGCGAACCCCTCACCATGGACGCCCCCGGGGCCCAGGGACGCACCTTGAACCTGCAGCTCGTGCCCCTGCCCCATGACCAGCGCATGCTCCTGAGCCGGGACATCACCGAGTTCCTGCGTGTGGATGCCATGCGGCGCGATTTCGTGGCCAATGTCTCCCATGAACTGCGCACCCCCATCACCGTGATCATGGGTTTCCTGGAGGCCTTCGCGGACATGGAAAGGCCCGATCCGCAGCAGTTCAGGAACCATGTCCAGCTCATGCTGGAACAATCCGAACGTATGCGCCGGCTGCTGGATGACCTGCTCACCCTGGCCCGCCTGGAGGCGGACAACGAGCCAGAGGCGGAAGCGGTAGACCTCCCTGCGCTCGCCCGCAGCCTGGTCAAGGAGGCGGAGGGCTTGAGCGGCGGCCGCCATGAGATCAAGCTCGAGCTCCTGAGCACGAGCCACCTGCTGGGCAATCTCAAAGAGATCCACAGCGCACTGGGCAATCTGGTGTCCAACGCGGTGCGTTACACCCCAGCTGGCGGCCGCATCACCCTGCGCTGGCGGGACAACGGCTACGGCGGCGCCGAGTTCTCCGTCAGCGACACCGGCGAGGGGATCGAGCCCCAGCACATCCCCAGGCTCACCGAGCGCTTTTACCGGGTGGACCGGGGCCGCTCCCGAGCCACGGGGGGCACGGGGCTGGGCCTGGCCATCGTCAAGCACGTGCTACAGCGGCACCAGGGGCGGCTGCGGATCGAGAGTACGGTGGGCAAGGGCAGCACCTTCACGGCGGTCTTCCCTGCGGAACGGGTATTGAACAGGGAACAGGATACAGGTTACAGGTTTCAGTGAAAGGTTTCAGTGTAAGCATCCGCGCCGCTACGCGGCGCGCAAATCAGACTGTATCCTGTAACCTGTACCCTGTAACCTGATTCACAACAGCACCCGTTCGATCCCCCCCTGTTGCACACGCGCGAGGAAACGTTCCATCCAGTCCTCGCCCAGGTGCCGGCGGGCGAGCTCCACCACGAGGTAATCCACTGACACCCCCGTGTCCGGTTCGAAGCGGGACAGGCCTTGCAGGCAGGAGGGGCAGGCGGTGAGCAGACGAACCGGCGCCTGCCCCTCCCCGGCGCGGAGGGCTGTCACGCCTTTGCGGATCTCCTCCTCCTTGCGATAGCGCACCTGGGTGGCGATGTCCGGCCGGGTGGTGGCGAAGGTGCCGGCCTCGCCGCAGCAGCGCTCCGTGAGCCGCACCTCGGTGCCCAACAGGGTGCGGGCGGTGGCGAGGGGGTTGTGCACCTTCATGGGGCTGTGGCATGGGTCGTGGTACATGTAGCGTACACCCTGCACGTCCGTGAGGCGCACCCCCCTCTCCAGCAGATATTCATGGATGTCCAGGAGGCGGCAGCCCGGGAAGATCTGTTCGAACTGATAGGTGAGCAGCTGGTCCAGGCAGGTACCGCAGGACACCAGCACGGTGCGGATGTCCAGGTAGTTGAGGGTGTTGGCCACCCGATGGAAGAGGACCCGGTTGGCGGTGGTGATGGCCTCGCCTTTTTCCCTGTCGCCCGCCGAGGTCTGGGGATAGCCGCAGCACAGATACCCGGGCGGCAGCACGGTCTGCACCTTAAGCTCGTACAGCCAGGCTAGGGTGGCCAGTCCCACCTGGGAGAACAGCCGCTCGCTGCCGCAGCCGGGGAAGTAGAACACCGCCTCGGTGTCCTCCGTGAGCCGAGCCGGGTCGCGCAGGATGGGCACCCGCGTCGGGTCGTCCAGGCCTAGGAGCGAACGCATGGGCCGGGCCGGGACCTTGGCCGGCAGGGGCTTGTTGACGAAGTGGATGATCTGGTCCGGGATGCTGGGTCTGCCCACGGTGGCCGGCGGCTGGCGGGTCTGGGCCTCGATCAGGTTGAGCCGCCGGGCCAGGGCATGGGCCAGGCGCTGGGCCCGGTAGCCCAGGCCGATCATAAGACGGCGGGTCCACTCGATGGTCTGGTTGCGGGTGGCGTTGAGGAAGAACATGGCCGCGGCCGCCCCGGCCTGGAAGGGATGTGTGCCCTGCTCCCGCAGGAACTGGCGCATGGCGGCGGAGACATCGCCGAAATCGATGTCCACCGGGCAGGGGTTCTTGCACTTGTGGCAGATGGTGCAATGGGCGCCCACGTCGTCGAACTCGGCGAAGTGGTTGGCGGACACCCCGCGCCGGGTCTGTTCCTCGTAGAGAAAGGCCTCGATGAGCAGCGAGGTGGCCAGGATCTTGTTGCGCGGAGAGTAGAGCAGGTTGGCGCGCGGCACGTGGGTGTTGCATACCGGTTTGCACTTGCCGCAGCGCAGGCAGTCCTTGATGGCATCGGCGATGGCCCCGATCTCGGACTTCTCCATGATGATGGATTCCAGCTCCAGCAGGTTGAAGCTGGGGGTGTAGGCATTGGTCAGATCCGCACCCGCGAGCAGCTTGCCCTTGTTGAAGTGGCCATGGGGGTCCACCCGGGCCTTGTAGCGGGCGAAGGCCTCCAGGCTCTCGCGGGACAGGAATTCCAGTTTGGTGATGCCGATGCCGTGCTCGCCCGAGATGACACCGCCCAGGGATTGGGCCAGGCGCATGATGCGCGCCACCGCCGCATTGGCGGTCTTGAGCATCTCATAGTCGTCGGAGTTGACCGGGATGTTGGTGTGCACGTTGCCGTCGCCGGCATGCATGTGCAGGGCCACGAATACCCGCCCCTTCAGGACCTGGGCATGGATGCGTTCACACTGGGCGAGCACCGGTTCATATTCCCGGCCGGTGAAGATGCGGCGCAGCGGATCCCGCACTTCGCGCTTCCAAGACACGCGCAGGCTCTTCTCCTGCAGGGCCTCGAACACGGTCTTTTGCCCGGCGAAGGCAATGGGGCGCCCGTCCAACCCACAGGCCTCCGGCGGTAGCCTCGCATCCAGGCCGTCTAGATACCCCTGCCAGCGCTGGCGTACCTCCCCGATGAGGGTGAGGGCCTGGGAGCGGCGCAGCTCGGTCAGCTCGGCATCGTGTTCCTCGTCCTCCGCCAGGGGCAGGGGGCCCCGGAAGAAGCCCTCCAGGGCCTGCAGCAAGGCGAGCTTGTTGCGGATGGACAGTTCGATGTTGATGCGCTCCACCCCGTCGGTATAGTCGGCCAGCCGTTCCAGAGGGATGACCACGTCCTCGTTGATCTTGAAGGCGTTGGTATGGGCGGCGATGGCAGCGGTGCGCGCCCGGTCCTGCCAGAAGCGGCGCCGCGTGGCCTCGTCCCGGGCGATGAAGCCCTCGCCGCCGCGGGCCGTGGCCAGCGCGACCACCCGTTCGGCGGCCGCCTGCACGGCGCCTTCATCCTCCCCCGTCACGTCCGCCAGCAATACCATGGTGGGTCGGCCCGGCCGGTTGGCCTTGGTGGCATAGCCCACCGCCTTCACGTAGCGGGCATCCAAGTGCTCTAGTCCGGCCAGATACACCGGCGGCAGGGGCGCCTCGGGCTTGGGCTCGAACAGGCGCTTGACCTCCACGATGGCCGGCACGGCCTCGCGGGTGCTGCCGAAGAACTCCAGGCAGACGGTGCGTCCATGGGCGGGCATGCGATGCAGGATGAAGGTGGCCTGGGTGATGAGGCCGTCGCAGCCCTCCTTTTGTACCCCGGGCAACCCCGCCAGGAACTTGTCGGTGACATCCTTGCCCAGGCCGGCCTTGCGGAAGAGCCGCCCCGGGATCTCCAGCACCTCGGGCTCGCCCTTGGGCCGGCCGTCGGCATGGAAACGCCTCAGTTCGAAGCGTGCGACTTCCGCCTCGTGGATCTTGCCCAGGTTGTGGTCCAGGCGCGTGACCTCCAGCCAGTCCGCCTCGGGGGTCACGAGCCTCCAGGACACCAGGTTGTCCACCGCCGTACCCCACAGCACCGCCTTCTTGCCGCCCGCGTTCATGGCCACGTTGCCGCCGATGGTGGAGGCATCTGCGGAGGTGGGATCCACAGCGAAGACGAGCCCCCCCGCCTCCGCCGCCTCCATCACCCGGCGGGTGACCGCCCCGGCGCCGCAGCGGATGACCGGGGTGGGCCGTGTGTGGCCGGGCAGCACCCGCTCTTCGACAGGGGCGATCCAGTCCAGCTTTTCAGTGTTGATCACCGCCGAATGGGGGGTCAGGGGTACCGCCCCGCCGGTGTAGCCGGTGCCGCCGCCGCGCGGGATCACCGTGAGCCCCAGGGCGATGCACTCGGCCACCAGCGGCGGCAGCTCCTCCTCGCGGTCCGGGGTGAGGACCACGAAGGGGTAGGCCACCCGCCAGTCGGTGGCGTCCGTTACATGGGATACCCGGGCGAAGCCGTCGAAGGCGATGTTGTCCCGGCGGGTATGGCGGACGAGCCGGCGCAGGCACTCCTCCCGCAGCTTGCGGGTGCGCTCGAAACCTGCCTCGAAGTCATCGACGGCCTTGGTGGCCAGGTCGAGCAGGCGCCCGACCCGCGCGTTGCCCTGACGGCGTTTCTCAATCTCGGTCAGGCGGTGGCGCAGGGCCTCCACCAGCAGTCGCCGGCGTCTAGGGTCGGCCAGTAGGTCGTCCTCCAGGTAGGGATTGCGGCTGACCACCCAGATGTCCCCCAGCACCTCGAAGAGCATGCGGGCGGAACGGCCGGTACGTCGCTCGTGGCGCAGATCCTCGATGAGCCTCCAGCCCTCCTCCCCGAGGATGCGCAGCACGATCTCCCGGTCCGAAAAGGAGGTGTAGTTGTATGGGATCTCGCGGATACGTTCGGGCATGGGGGGGCAGAGTGGAAGGGGTGGCAGGGGGTGCCGTGCATTCTATCCGGCGCGGCAACCTGGGCCCAAATGTAACCCTGGTGCCACAGTGGTCGATTCTTTCCAGTGCCGGTGGTGCATAGGAGGCCGGCGGGTATATGAGGAAATGCTAAACTAAGCTTTGGCATAGGACTCTAAGCCCCCATGATCGGCATCCTCGTCGTCGCCCATGGCAGTCTGGGCGCATCCCTCATCGACTGCGCCGCCTACGTGCTGGGCCAGCGGCCCGAACGGCTCGACTGCCTGGACCTCACCAGGGAGCGGGACCCGCAAAAGCTGCTGGACGAGGCCCGGGCACGGGTGCATGCCCTGGACGAGGGGCAGGGGGTCCTGGTTCTGACAGACCTCTACGGCGCCACCCCCTGCAACACGGTCTGCCGCCTGGTGGAGCCCGGCCGCGTAGAGGCAGTGGCGGGGGTGAGCGTGCCCATGTTGCTGAAGGCCATCACCTACCGCCGGGAACCCCTGGACAGTCTTGTGGATCGGGTCGTACAAGGCGCCCGCGAGAGCACCTTCCGCATCCACCCAGAATATGCCGATGCTGGAGCGTGAGGTCCAGATCGTGAACCAGCTCGGGCTGCATGCCCGTGCCTCGGCCAAGCTGACCCAGACCGCCTCCCGCTTCGCCTCGAATGTGTGGCTCACCCGCGACGGGCGCCGGGTCAATGGCAAGAGCATCATGGGTGTGATGATGCTGGCCGCCGCCAAGGGCACCACCCTGAAACTGGAAGTGGACGGCCCGGACGAGGAGGAGGCCATGGCGGCGCTCACCACCCTGATCGCGGACCGATTCGGCGAGGAGGACTGAGGGGGCGGTCGCGCGCAGGCCGCGCGGCATCCTTGGTCTTCTGTCTTCCGTCCTCCGTCCTCTAAACTCTGTCCTCCAACCCCTTGCCCCTGTCCTCGGTATGAGCTTTACCCTCCACGGCATAGGCGTGTCCGGCGGCTATGCCATCGGCCGTGCCCAGCTCTTCTCCCACGATCGGTTGGACCCCCCCCACTACGTCCTGAGGCGGGAGGACGTCAAGGGCGAGATCGCCCGTCTGGAGCAGGCGGTGGACACGGTTCGTAAGGAGCTCATGCATCTGCGGGAGCACCTGCCGGAGCATGCCCCGGCGGAGCTGGCCGCCTTCCTGGACGTGCACCGCCTGATCCTGGAGGACGCCATGCTCTCCGAGGCGCCCAAGGGGCTCATCGAGAGCCAGCGCTGCAACGCCGAATGGGCCCTGGCCCAGCAGACCCAGGCCCTCATCTCCCAGTTCGAGGCCATGGAGGACCCCTACCTGCGGGAGCGCAAGAACGACGTGCGTCAGGTGGCCGACCGCATCATGAAGACCCTCATGGGGCGGCCCGGGCAGGCACCCGTGAAACCCGCCGGGGATGAGCCCCGGGTGCTGGTGGCCCACGACCTCTCCCCCAGCGACATGGTCCTGTTCAAGGGCCAAAACTACGCCGCCTTCATCACCGACCTGGGCGGGGCCACCTCCCACACCGCTATCCTGGCGCGCAGCCTCAACATCCCGGCGGTGATGGCCCTGCACAACGCCCATGCCCTGATCCGCGAGGACGATTGGCTGGTGGTGGACGGCGTCAACGGGGTGGTGATCGTCGCCCCGGATGCGGCCATCCTGGAGGAGTACCGCATCCGTCAGGACCAGTGGCGCCTGGAGCAGCTCAAGCTCAAGCGTCTGCGCAAGAGCCCCGCGGCCACCCTGGACGGCACGCCGGTGGAGCTCCTCGCCAACATCGACCTGCCCCAGGACGTACAGGCCGCTCTGGAGCAGAACGCTGCCGGCATCGGCCTGTTCCGCACAGAATTCCTCTACATGAACCGGGACGACCTGCCGGAGGAAGACGAGCAGTTCGAGGCCTACCGCCAGGTGGTCAAGGCCATGAAGGGCCGCCCCGTGGTGATCCGTACCCTGGATCTGGGCGCGGACAAGGGCCTGCCCTGGCTCAAGCGCACCAGCATCAACCCCGCCCTGGGGCTGCGGGCCATCCGGCTGTGCCTGTCGGAGCCCCCCATCTTCCTGGCCCAGATCCGTGCCCTACTGCGCGCCAGCCACTATGGAAGCTTGCGTATCCTGATCCCCATGCTAGCCAACCTCAAGGAGCTGGAGCAGACCCTGGACCTCATCGAGATGGCCAAGGAGTCCTTGGACATCTCCCACATCCCCTACGACCGGTACATCCAGATCGGCGGCATGATCGAGGTGCCGGCCGCCGCCCTGGCGGCGGACGCCTTCGCCCGCCGGCTGGATTTCCTCTCCATCGGCACCAACGACCTTATCCAGTACACGCTCGCCATCGACCGTACGGACGACAGTGTGGCCCACCTTTACGACCCCCTGCATCCGGCGGTGCTCAAGCTCATCCACCACACCCTGCGCACCGCCGCCAGGCGGGGTAAGCCCGTGTCGGTGTGCGGCGAGATGGCCGGCGATGCGCACATGACCAAACTCCTGCTGGGCATGGGCCTGCGCAGTTTTTCCATGCATCCGGCCCACCTGCTGCGGGTCAAGAACGTGATCCTGCACAGCGACCTGCGGGAACTCACGCCCCTGGTCGGTCGGCTGCTGCGCGCGAGCGAGCCGCAGCGTATCCAATCCTGCCTGGAGCGGCTCAATGCCTGAGCGCCGGCGGCAGCCCTGGTTTTCTGTCTTGGGATGGGGGATGAGGAAAGAGGGATGGGATTTATTGATGAGAAACGAGTCAACTATCCCCCCCTCTCCTTCTGGGAGATGGGCAGGGGTGAGGGGGATGACGCCTTGATTGTCCAGCCTTCCTCATCCTGTCCTCTAACCGGGGATTTCTTGATCCGAAACGAACCATGTTGGCCTCCTCTGTTCCCTCCCCCTTGAGGGGGGAAGATTAGGGAAACGCTGAAGATCTCCCTCTCCCCCGCAAGCGGGGGCGAGGGGATTTATTCAGTGTTTCCCTAGCCCAAGTTTAACAACTGCCCCCCGGTTTTCCCCCATTTTTCCACCTGCAGGGAGACGGGCTTGCCGATGAAGTCCGAGACCTGGGCCAGGTTCTGGGACTCCTCGTCCAGGAAGAGGTCGATCACCGCCTGGGAGGCCAGGATGCGGAACTCCCGGGCGTTGAACTGGCGCGCCTCGCGCACGATGGCGCGCAGGATCTCGTAGCATACGGTCTGGGCGGTCTTGATCTGGCCGCGGCCGCCGCAGGTGGGGCAGGGCTCGCACAGCTGCCGGGCGAGGCTTTCGCGGGTGCGTTTGCGGGTCATCTCCACCAGGCCCAAGGAGGTGAAGCCGTTGATGGTCATGCGCGTGCGGTCGCGGGCCAGGGCCCGGCTGAGCTCGGCGAGTACCGCCTCCTTGTGTTCGGGTAGCTCCATGTCGATGAAGTCGATGATGATGATGCCCCCCAGATTGCGCAGCCGCAGCTGCCGGGCGATGGCCTGGGCTGCCTCCAGGTTGGTCTTGAAGATGGTGTCGTCGAAACTGCGCACTCCCGTGAAGGCGCCGGTGTTGACGTCGATGGTGGTCAGGGCCTCGGTCTGGTCGATGATGAGATAGCCGCCACTCTTGAGATCTACCCGCCGGGCCAGGGCCCGCTCCACCTCCTCTTCCACGTTGTAGAGGTCGAAAAGCGGCCGCTCGGCGGTGTAGAGGCTGAGCTTGTCCGCCACGTTGCGGGTGAACTCCTGGGCGAAGGTGAGCATGCGCTGGTAGGTCTCGCGCGAGTCCACCAGGATGCGGGTGGTCTCGGCGGTGGCCATGTCGCGCAGGACCCGGTGGGCCAGATCCAGCTCCTGGTAGATGAGGCAGGGGGCCTCGCTCGCCGCCGCCCGCGTCTGCACCGCCTCCCAGATGGCGTGCAGGTATTCCACGTCGGCGGCCAGTTCCGTGTCTTCCGCCATGTTGGCCATGGTACGGATGATGAAGCCGCCGTGCTCGTCCTCGGGCAGCAAGCGGGTGAGCCGCTCCCGCAGCAGGCCGCGCTCGGCCTCGTCCTCGATCTTCTGGGAGATGCCGATGCGGGTCTCCTGGGGCAGATATACCAGGAAGCGCCCGGCCATGGACAGTTGGGTCGAAAGCCTCGCCCCCTTGCTGCCGATGGGGTCCTTGATCACTTGCACGAGCAGGCTCTGCCCCTCGCGCAGGATGCGTTCGATGGGCTGCTCCTGGTTGCGGGTCTCCCAGATGTCGGCCACGTGTAGGAAGGCGGCCCGCTCCAGCCCGATGTCGACGAAGGCCGACTGCATGCCGGGCAGCACGCGCGAGACACGCCCCAGGTAGATGTTGCCCACCAGGCCGCGCTGATTGGCGCGTTCGATGTGCAGCTCCTGTACGGCCCCCAGGTAGATGAGGGCTACCCGCGTCTCTTGGGGTGTGACGTTGACGAGGATCTCTTCACTCATGGCCGGGTCAGGGTGGCTCCACACCGAAAGACCGGAGCAATTCTACGGTCTCGTAGAGGGGCAGGCCCATGACCCCGGAGTAGCTGCCGGCCAGGTGTTCGATGAAGGCCGCCGCGCGCCCCTGGATGCCGTAGCCGCCGGCCTTGTCGAAGGGCTCGCCGCTGGCGATGTAGCGGGCGATGGCCTCCTCACTGAGCGGCCCGAAGCGCACCGTGCTCTGGCTCACCGCCAGGCGCACCTCCCCCTGGCAGGCTACCGCTACGGCCGTGAGCACGCTATGACTGCGCCCGGCGTAGCGGCGCAGCCAGCCGGCGGCCTCCTGGGCATCGCGCGGCTTGCCCAGGATCTCGCCGTCCACGGTCACCGTGGTGTCCGCGGCGATGATGGGTAGGGGCTGGAGCCTGCGTCCGGCCATTGCCCGCATGGCTGCCTGGGCCTTCATGCGCGCCAGCCGCGTGACGTAGTCCCAGGCCTTTTCCGCCGGCAAGGGGGTTTCGTCCACGTCGGCGCGCGGCGGTTGGTGACGCAGCGGCAGCAGCGTGGGGGCAAGACCGATCTGGCGCAGTAGCTCCAGGCGGCGGGGGCTCTGGGAGGCGAGGTAGAGGTGCGTGGTCATGGTCGGCGGTGGCATTGTATTCCCTGTGCCCTTGCCGCACACTCTCCTCCCGGACTTCGCATCTTGCTGCGTCCTGAAGGAAAATGCGGGTGGCAGCACCGTGGGGCGTGGGGCGAGGCGGCAAACCCTGGCGCCCCAACCCCCGCCCTGTCCGCCCCGGCCAGACCCTCACCAGCTTCGCCCCTTCGCCCTGCACCCGATTCCCAGCCATGTTACGCACCGGTCTGGATCGCCTACTCAGCGAGCCCGAGCTGCGCCGACCCCTCCTCGGCAGGCGCATCGCCTTGCTCGCCCATCCCGCCTCGGTCACCGCCGACCTCACCCATGCCCTGGATGCCCTGGCGGCCCTGCCCCACATGCGGCTTGTCGCCGCCTTTGGCCCGCAGCATGGGCTGCGCGGCGACAAGCAGGACAACATGGTGGAGTCCCAGGACTACCTAGACCCGGACTTGGGCATCCCGGTCTTCAGCCTCTACGGGGAGGTGCGCCGGCCCACCGCGGCCATGCTGGCGCATTTCGACGTGCTGCTGGTGGACCTCCAGGACCTGGGCTGCCGCATCTACACCTTCATCACCACTTTGCGCTATGTGTTGGAGGCCGCCGCCGTCCACGGCAAGGAGGTCTGGGTGCTGGACCGGCCCAACCCGGTCGGCCGGCCGGTGGAGGGCCTGCGCCTTAAGGCGGGCTGGGAGAGCTTCGTGGGCGCCGGGGATCTGCCCATGCGGCATGGGTTGACCTTAGGTGAGCTGGGCCTCTGGTTCATCGGGCGCCTCAAGCTCGACGTGGCCTATCGGGTAGTGGAGATGCAGGGCTGGCAGCCCGAGGCTGCCCCCGGCTACGGTTGGCCCCTCGGGCAGCGGACCTGGGTCAACCCCAGCCCCAACGCCCCCAATCTCTGGATGGCCCGCTGCTATGCGGGCACGGTCATGCTGGAGGGTACCACCCTGTCCGAGGGCCGCGGCACCACCCGCCCCCTGGAACTGTTCGGCGCCCCCGATCTTGCCCCCCGCCATCTGCTCCACGAGATGCAGCGCCTGGCCCCCCAGTGGCTTGCAGGCTGCCGGCTGCGCCCCTGCTGGTTCGAGCCCACCTTCCACAAGCACGTGGGCCGGCTGTGTGCCGGTGTGCAGGTCCACGTGGACGATTCCGCCTATGACCATACCGCCTTCCGTCCCTGGCGGCTCATGGCCCTGGTCTTCAAGGCGTTGCGCCGGCTCGCGCCCGACTATCCCCTCTGGCGCGATTTCCCCTATGAATACGAATACGACCGGCTGGCCATCGATCTCATCAACGGCAGCCCTCTGCTGAGGCAATGGGTGGACGATCCGGCGGCCACCCCCGCCGACCTGGATGCCCTGGCGGCCGCCGACGAGGCGAGCTGGCTGGAGGAGAGGCAGGCGCTGCTGCTCTACCGGTGAGCGGCGGGTTCAGGCTCCATGTAAAGGGGATGAGCCCCGCCCGTGCCCTTTGTCCCGACCGGACGGCGCCTGTCCACGAACAGAAAGCTGCCGTGTGCGCGCTTTGCCACGTGTTTCGCCTCTGAGGCCACCTTGGCCAGCTCGTGGAAGCTGGCATAGACCCGGGGCTCGACGCATACCGCGCCGATGGCGAGGCTTACCAGGGGGTGGAACTCCGGCACCCCCCGCCGGTTTTCCGTGACATAGCCCCCGGCGGCCACGTGCTCCGGGCTAAAGAACTCGATCCTGAGGGCATCGAAATGCTCCAGGATGCGCTGGCAGCGGGCCTGCCAGTCCGGGCTCTGGAACAGCACCACGAAATCATCCCCGCCGATGTGGCCGACGAAGTCTAGTTCCGGCTCGGTGTGGCTCGTGAGCAGGCGCCCTAATAGGGCGATCATGTCGTCGCCGCGCCGGAAACCATAGACGTCGTTGTATGCTTTGAATGCGTTGAGGTCGGCGTAGGCGGTCACGAACGGGATTTCCGCGCCGAGCAGCCGCTCCAGGTGTTCCTGGATGGGGACGTTGCCGGGTAGCCCGGTCAGGGGATTGGCATGCCGTGCGGCGATGATTTGCATCTTAGTGAGCTCGCGCATCAGGTCGAAGCCGGACCCCATGCCTAGATAGCGTCCGTCACTGGTGATGATGAAACCGGAGGTGAAGGCCTGCTTGCCCTTGCGCACCACCAGGTCGGACAGTTCATGGAGGTCGGTGGCCTTGTCCACCACGAGGGGGTCTGGATCCATGACCAGGCGGCAGGGCCGGCGGCCATAGAGCTCGCGGCTGTAGAGGCGGATGAAGCGGTTGAAGAGCACGGGCCGATGGATGATGCCCACGGGGCGCCCCTGCTCCACCACGGCGATGGAGTCCATCTCCGGATGTCTGGTCATGAGGTCCAGCACCTCCTGCGTCGGCGTCTCGGGCGCGACGCAGGGGGCGGACACCAGCAGTCGTTCAGCCAGGACCTGCCTTCCTCTGAAACCCGTGGTGCGGGGGAAAACGCTGATCTTGCCTGCACGCAGGCAATCTAGGGCCTCTTTTGCCGGCTGGTGCGCTGGCGTGGGCAGGGGACGACCGATCAGATAACCCTGGGCGTAGCGGATCCCCAGGTCTTTGACTACGTGCAGCTCCGAGGCGTACTCCACGCCCTCGGCGACCAGATGTGCCCCTGCGTGTTCGGCGATCTGCTGGATGGAGCGCACGAATTGCAGTTTGTCCGGGTCCTGGTGGATGCCGGAGATGAAATGCTTGTCCACCTTCACATAGGAGGGCATGAGCTCGGACCACAGCCGCAGACTGGAAAACCCCTCCCCGAGGTCGTCCATGGCGATCTCGAAGCCCACCCGTCTGAAGGATTCCATGCGCTGGCGCAACAGCCCGTATTCGTAGCCCGGTGAGGTGGTCTCGGTCAGTTCCAGCACGATGCGGCGCGCCGGTATCCCCATGGCCTCGAATTCCCGCGCCAGGCTTTGCGGATCCAGGTCTTCCGGCAGCAGGGTCAGGGGGGAGACGTTGAGAAAAAGCCGGCCTTTGGCACCGGACCGGGCATAGGCCGCCAGCGACACCCGCAGGCAGGCAAGGTCCAGACGAGCGGCGAGACCATGACGCTCCGCGGTCTTGAACAACGCCTGGGGGGCGTGCAGGGGGCCGCCCGATGGGCCGCGGATGAGGGCCTCATGGCCGTGGGTCACCCCATCGGCCAGGCAGATGATGGGCTGAAACAGGGGATACAGACCGGTGCCGGCGGTCAGCGGCGCCTCCCCCTGTGGCCCTGTTTCGGTGTGGGAGACGGGATGCTCCAGCAAGGCGAGCAACAGACGGTGCAGTTCATCCATGGTGGTGACCTCTGCCCTCCAAGAAGGTACGGAAGGTGCGTGTCAGTTTCATGACGACCCCGCGCGGCAAGGCATGTCTTGCGGCGGTACCTGGGGAGCTGGGGCGTTACCGTGATCCCGATGGGACGGCGACCCAGACGGACCCCGTAAAAGGGGGCGGCGGTGCAGGATTGGCCATCGGGGGAACCCGATGAACCCTCGTTTGTCAGGAGTGATAATCGCCCATAAAACAACTGGCTCAGGATACCGGCATGCACACACGATTCCTGCCCCTGTTGGGGTTGGTGGTCCTTCTTGCCGCCTGCGGCGGTGAGCGCAAACCCGACCCCCAAGGCGGAAGCGGTCCGGGTGGGACGATGCCGCCGCCGGCGGTGGAGGTGATGCAGGTGGAGCGGGGCGATGCCCTGCTCACGCCAGAACTGCCGGGCCGGGTGGAGGCGGTGCGCACCGCCCAGGTGCGGGCCCGGGTGGAGGGCATCGTGGAGCGGCGGCTCTTTGCAGAGGGCAGCGAGGTGCGCGCCGGCCAGCCCCTATTCCGGCTGGATGATCGCACCTACCGGGCGGCGGCCCAGGCCGCCGAGGCGGAAGTGGAGCTCGCCCGCATCCAATTGCAGCGGCTGGAGTCCCTGCTGCCCCTGCAGGCGGTGAGCCAGCAAGAGGTGGATGCCGCCCGCGCCCGGCTTAAGCAGGCCGAGGCGCAACTCGCCCGCGCCCGCCTCGACCTGGAGAACACCGCCGTGCCGGCGCCCATCTCCGGCCGCATCGGCCAGGCCCTGGTCACCGAGGGGGCCCTGGTGGGGCGGGGGGAGGCCACGCTGCTCGCCGTCATCGAGCAGCTGAACCCGGTGCACGTCCTGTTCACCCAGCCCAATGCGGAGGTGCTGCGATTGCGCGCCGCCCTCGACGCGGGGCGGCTCGAGCCCAGCACGCGACAGGGTGTGGAGCTGATCCTGGAGGACGGGCGGCCCTACCCCCACCGGGGGCGGCTGCTGATGCAGGAGATGCGCGTGGACCCCAACACGGGGGCCATCACCCTGAAGGCGGCGTTCCCCAACCCAGAGCGTCTGCTACTGCCCGGCACCTTCGTGCGGGTGCGCCTGCCCCAAGCGGTGGCCAGGGACGTCATCCGTGTGCCTCAGCGGGCGGTGCTCTCCGGGCCCCAGGGGCAGTACGTGCTGCTCCTGGACACTGAGAACAAGAGCCAAGCCCGGCCGGTGAAGGTGGGGCCCATGGCCGGCCAGGATTTCGTCATCCTGGAAGGGCTCGAGGGCGGTGAGACCCTCATCGTCAACGGCTTGCAGAAAGCGCGGCCCGGCACGCTGGTTGAGCCGGTGTCCGTCCGGCATTCCCGGGGCTGAGTCCGGCCATGCCCCGTTTCTTCATCCACCGGCCCATCTTGGCCTGGGTGATCGCCATCCTGATCCTGCTGGCGGGTGTCCTGGCGCTGAAAAACCTGCCGGTTTCCCAGTATCCCCAGGTGGCGCCGCCCCAGATCGCGTTCAACGTCACCTATCCGGGGGCCAGCGCCCAGGTGGTGGAGGAGACGGTCATCCGCCTCATCGAGCAAGAGATGAACGGCATCGAGCGGCTGCTCTACATGGAGGCCACCTCGGAACCGGGCTCGGGCACCCTGACCCTGACCTTCGAGCCGGGCACCAACGTGGACCTGGCCTCGGTGGAGGCCCAGAACCGCTACCGGCGGGTGGAGGCGCGACTACCCGAGGAGGTGCGGCGGCTGGGGGTGACGGTGACCAAGCCCCAGCGCAACTATCTGCTGTTCGTGTCCATCTACTCGCCGGACAAAAGCCGCAGCGCCATAGACCTGGGCAGCTTCGCCGCCGCCCAGGTGCTGGAGCCCCTGCGGCGGGTGCCCGGGGTGGGCGAGGCCATCCTATTCGGCACCGAGTATTCCATGCGCATCTGGCTCAAGCCCGCAAGCCTCACGGCCTATGGGATCACGCCAGGCGACGTGCGCCGCGCCCTGCAGGTCCAGAACGTGCAGCTGGCCATGGGCGAGCTCAACCAGGCCCCGGCCGCGCCCGGGGCCGAGGTCAACGCGGTCATCGTCACCCGCGGGCGGCTCGCCACGCCGGAGGAGTTCGGCGAGGTAGTGGTGCGGGCGCTGCCCAACGGGGCGACGGTCAAGGTCAAAGACTTGGCGCGCGTGGAACTGGGGGCGGAGAACTACGAGCGCTACGCGCGCCTCAATGGCCAGCCCAACGCCGCCATCGCCATCCGCGCCGCCCCCGGCGCCAACGCCCTGGAGGTGGCGCGGGCGGTCAAGGCGCGCATGGCGGAGCTCAAGCCCCTGTTCCCGGAGGGTATCGACTGGACCATCCCCTACGACACATCCCGCTTCGTGGAGATCTCCATCTTCGAGGTGGTCAAGACTCTGGGCGAGGCCGTGCTCCTGGTCTTCCTAGTGATGTACGTGTTTCTAGGCCACTGGCGCACTACCCTGATCCCCGCCGTGGTGGTGCCGGTGGCGCTCGCCGGGGCCACCGCAGGGCTCTACGCCTTCGGCTTCTCCATCAACGTCCTGACCCTGTTCGCCATGGTGCTGGCCATCGGCATCCTGGTGGACGACGCCATCGTGGTGGTGGAGAACGTGGAGCGCATCATGCGCGAAGAGGGTCTGGCACCCCTGCCGGCCACCCTCAAGGCCATGGACCAGATCCTGGGGGCCATCTTGGGTATCTCGGTGGTGCTCTCGGCGGTGTTCCTCCCCATGCTCTTCTTCGGCGGCTCGGTGGGGGCCATCTACCGCCAGTTTGCCGCCACCCTCATCCTGACTATGGGCTTTTCCGTCTTCCTGGCCCTGTCCCTCACCCCGGCCATGTGCGCCACCGTACTCAAGCCCGGCGATGCGCACAAGGATGCCAAGCGCTGGTTCAACCGCGGTTTCGAGCGGGTGCGCGCCGGCTATGTGGGCCTTGCGGCACGTATCCTCCAGCGGGCGGGGCGTTGGATGGTGGTGTATCTGACGGTGGTGGTGGCCACTGCTTGGATGTTTCTGCGCCTGCCCGGCAGCTTCCTGCCGGAGGAGGACCAGGGCTATTTCATCACCATCGTGCAACTGCCCAGCGGCGCTACCCAGGCGCGCACGGTGGAGGTCCTCTCCCAGGTGGAGCAGTACTACCTGGCCCAGCCCGAGGTGGAACGGGTGGTGGGGGTGGTGGGCTTTTCCTTCTTCGGGCGTGGTCAGAATGCGGCCCTCGCCTTCGTGCGCCTCAAGGACTGGAGTGAGCGCCGGGGCCCCGGACAATCGGCCCGCGGCTTGATCGGCCGGGCCATGGGGGAATTCGCCCGCATCCGGAAGGCCATGATCTTTGCCGTCAACCCGCCCCCCATCCCGGAGCTGGGGGCGGTGGGCGGCTTCGACCTGCGGCTGCTGGACCGGGGCGGACTCGGGCGTGAGGCCCTGCTGGAGGCACGCAACCGGGTGCTGGGCATGGCCAGCCAGGACCCGCGGCTCGCCGGCGTGCGGCCGGAGGGGCAGGAGCCGGGGCCCCAGGTCTTTCTGCGCATCGATCGGGAGAAGGCCCAGGCCCTCTCCATCGACATGGCCGAGCTCAACGACACCTTGAGTTCCGCCTTGGGGGTGGCCTATGTCAACGACTTCGTACGCCAGGGGCGCATCCTGCGCGTGCAGATGCAGGCCGATGCCGACCTGCGCGCGACGCCGGAGGCCCTGCTGCAGCTGCCGGTGCGTAATCGTTACGGCCAGATCGTGCGGCTGGCGGAATTCGCCCAGCCCGAGTGGATCGTGGGCCTGCCCAAACTGGACCGTTACAACGGCAACCCCGCCGTGAAGATCGCCGGCCAGCCGGCGCCGGGCCATTCCAGCGGCGAGGCCATGCAGGCCATGGAGGAGATCGTGGCGAGCCTGCCGCCGGGCTTCGGCTTCGACTGGTCGGGCACCTCTTTCGAGGAGCGGTTGGCCGGCGCCCAGGCGCCCCTGCTCTTCGCCCTGGCCCTGCTGGTGGTGTTCCTGGCCCTGGCGGCCCTGTACGAAAGCTGGGCGGTGCCCTTCGCCGTGATCCTGGTCGTCCCCTTAGGGGTGCTGGGCTCGGTGCTGGCGGTGGAGTTGAGGGGCCTGTCCAACGATGTGTTCTTCAAGGTGGGCCTGGTGGCCATCATCGGCCTGTCGGCCAAGAACGCCATCCTGATCGTGGAGTTCGCACGCCAGCTGCATCAGCAGGGCATGGAGCTGGTGGAGGCGACCCTGGAGGCCTGCCGTCTGCGGCTGCGGCCCATCCTCATGACCAGCTTCGCCTTCATTCTGGGGGTGCTGCCCCTGGCCATCTCCACCGGGGCGGGGGCTGCCAGCCGCAACGCGGTGGGCACCGGGGTCATTGGCGGCATGCTGAGCGCCACCCTGTTGGCCCTCTTCCTGGTGCCGGTGTTCTACGTGCTGGTGCGCCGCCTGTTCCCGGAACGGCGCCGGGCGGCCGGTGAGGGGGTGTGATGTCCGGAGCGCGCCTCTGGCTCACCTGCCTTGCCGGCCTTCTGGCCGGCTGCGCCCCCAGCCTCGAGGCCCTGCGCACCGACCCCTCCATCCCGCCCGTCTGGCCGGCAGCCGCCCAGGTGCGGGAACAGGCCCCCCACATCCCCCAGGATTGGCGTGAGGTCTATGCCGATCCGGACCTCCAGGCCCTCATCGACACGGCCCTCAACCACAACCGCTCCCTGCGCCTCGCCCTGGCCCGGGTGGCCGAGGCCCGCGCCGTCCTGGGCCTCTCCGCGGCCGACCGGCGCCCGACCCTAGCCCTTGCGGCCAGCGCCGCAAGCCGGCGGGAAAGCGAGAACACTACCCGGCGTATCGAGGCCGCCCTGCAACTGCCCGCCTATGAGCTGGACCTCTGGGGGCGTCTCGCCAGCCTGGACGAGGCGGCGCTCCAGCGTTATCTGGCCAGCCGCGAGGCGGCGCGCGCCGTCGAGCTCACCCTGATCGCCGAGGTGGCCCAGCTCCATCTCACCCGCCTGGAGCTCAAGGAGCGTCTGGCCATCGCCCGCGACACCCTGGACAACCGGCTCCAGTCCCGCACGCTCCTCGCGCGCCGCCAGGCGGTGGGGCTTGCCGGCCGGCTGGAGCTGCTGCAGGCCGAGGCCCTGGTGGAGCTTGCCCAGGCCGAGACCGCCCGTCTCACGCGTGGGCTGAATGCGGCCGAGAACGCCCTGGCCCTGCTCCTGGGGGCCGCGCCGCCACCCCTGAAGCCGGATGCAGGGTTACATGCGGAACTGGTGGCCCCGGTCCGTCCGGGCCTCGCCTCCGAGGTCCTGCTTGCCCGTCCAGACGTACGCGCCGCCGAACATCAGCTCGCCGCCAGCCAGGCGGACGTGGAGGCGGTGCGCACCGCCTTTCTGCCGCGCATCACGCTCACCGCCGCCCTGGGGCTGGCGAGCCCGGCCCTGCGCGGCCTGTTCGATGCCGCCAGCGGCGCCTGGCTGTTCCAGCCTGCCCTCACCCACCCCCTCGTGGACGGCGGGCGCCTGCAGGCGAACTTGGACCTGGCCCGGACGCGCGCCCAGACGGCAGTGATCGAGTATGAACGCGTCCTGCAGCAGGCCTTCCGCGAGGTGGCTGACCTCCTCACGGCGCGCCAGGCCCTGGCCGATGAGCTGGAGAGCCTCACCCGCCAGGTGCGCACCCAGGCCGAACGCCTGCGCCTGGCCGAGGCCCGCCAGCGGGCAGGACTCGTGAGCTACCTGGAGGTGCTCGACGCCCAGCGCGATCACTACGCCGCCCGGCAGGGGGAGATTGAGCTGCGCGCCGCCCTGCTGGTGAACAGCGTGCGCCTCTACCAGGCCCTGGGCGGCGGCGGGAACAACCCCAGGAATGAAGGCGCAAGGACAAAGCCTTAAGATTATCCCCATCCCCATCCCCCATCCCACAACCCATGTCCCGCGAAGACAATTTCCTGCGCCGCCTGTTCTGGATCTCGGTGGCCGTGGTGGCCATCCTGCTCGTGTGGCAGCTCTTGCCCTGGATCGAGCGCAGCCTCACCGGTCCCACGCCGCAACCCCGGGCGGTGACGCCCCGCGGCGACCTGGCCGCGGACGAGAAGGCCACCATCGAGATCTTCGAGCGGGCCAAGGGCTCGGTGGTCTACATCTCCACCCAGCAGCGGGTGATGGACCCCTGGACCCGCAACGTCTTCAACGTGCCACGCGGCACCGGATCGGGCCTCATCTGGGACGATCTGGGCCACGTGGTGACCAACTTCCACGTCATCGCCGGCGCCTCCGGCGCGCGCGTGCGCCTGAACGACGGGCGCGACTATACCGCCAGCCTCGTGGGCGTAAGCCCCGAGCACGACCTGGCGGTGCTGCGCATCCGGGTGCCCCTCGACCGCCCGCCGCCCTTACCCCTGGGCACCAGCCACGACCTGCAGGTGGGCCAGAAGGTCTATGCCATCGGCAACCCCTTCGGCCTGGACTGGACCCTCACCACCGGCGTGGTCTCCGCCCTGGATCGCTCCATCTCCGGCAACGGCGGGCGCAGCATCGACCATCTCATCCAGACCGACGCCGCCATCAACCCGGGCAATTCGGGCGGCCCCCTGCTGGACAGCGCCGGGCGCCTGATCGGCATCAACACTGCCATCTACAGCCCGTCCGGCGCCTCGGCGGGCATAGGCTTCGCCGTGCCCGTGGACACGGTCAACCGGGTGGTGCCGGAGCTCATCGCCACCGGCCGCTACACCCGTCCCACCCTGGGCATCGCCGTGGATGAGGACCTCAACCGCCAGATCACCCGCCGCCTGGGGGTCGAGGGGGTGGTGGTGCTGCGGGTGGAACCCGGTTCGCCGGCGGCGGCGGCGGGGCTGGAGGGCAGCCGAGTGGACGAGGAAGGCCGCTTCTACCCCGGCGACATCATCCTGAAAGTGGAGGGGGTCGAGGTCCCCAGCGTGGCCAGGCTGCTCTCCCGCATGGACGATTTCCGGCCCCGGGACCGCATCCGGCTGAGCATCCTGCGCGAGGGCCAGGTCCTGGAGGTGACGGTGGAGCTGGCGGCTGGTCCTTGAGCGCCCTTGCAGGCGCAGGGCTCAAACCACCGCGCCGCTTTCCGGCCTGGGCGGCTTGATGAAGTCCTCCCGCGACACGCCCAGCCACATGACGATGGGGCTTGCCACCAGCACTGAGGAGTAGGTGCCCACCACGATGCCGATGGCCAGGGCCAGGGCGAAGCCGCGCAGCACCTCCCCCCCCAGGAAGAGGATGGCCAGGACCACCAGCAGGGTAGTGCCGCTGGTGATCACGGTGCGCGACAGGGTGGCCGTCTTGGCGTTATCCATGATGGCCGCCACGTCGGTCATGCGGGTCTTGCGGAAGTTCTCCCGGATGCGGTCGAACACCACGACCGTGTCGTTCACCGAGTAGCCGAGGATGGCCAGCACCGCCGCCAGGACGGTGAGGGAAAACTCCCACTGAAACAGGGCGAACAGCCCCAGGACGATGAACACGTCATGGGCGGTGGCGAAGATGGCGCCGAGGGCGAAGCGCCACTCGAAACGCAGGGCGAGATAGATGACGATACCGATGGCCACCACCAGGAGGGCCAGCGCCCCGTCCTCGAAAAGCTCGCGCCCCACCTGGGGGCCGACGAACTCTACGCGCCGCAGCTGTGCCCTGGGTTCCTGCTGGCGCAGCACCACAAGCACCTGTTCCGAGAGCTGGGCGGAGGTCACGCCGGTCTTTACTGGCAGCCGGATGAGCACGTCGGTGGAGGCGCCGAAGGTCTGCACCTGGGCATCTCCATGGCCATGGGCGGCGAGATGGCTGCGGATGGCGGGCACGTCGGCGGCGGCCGGATAGCCGATCTCCAGGACGGTGCCGCCGGTAAAGTCCACGCCCAGGTTCAGGCCCTTGAAGGCGAGCAGCCCGATGGAGGCGACGATGAAGGCAACCGAGAAGAAGATGGTGGTGCGCGCCCAGCGCATGAAGGGGATGTCGCGTTTGAGGCGGAACAGTTCCAGGCTCATCGTCCTGCCCCTAGATCGAGACCTTGGTCAGGCGCTTGGCCCGCCCGTAAGTGAGGTTGACCATGGCGCGCGAGATCATCACCGCGCTGAACATGGAGGTGAGGATGCCCAGGCAGAGGGTCACGGCGAAGCCCCGCACCGGGCCGGAGCCCAGCCAGAAGAGCGCGAAGCCGGCGATCAGGGTGGTGACGTTGGCATCCAGGATGGTGTCCCAGGCGCGCTCATAACCGGCGGCGATGGCCGCCTGGGGCGACATGCCGTTCCTGAGCTCCTCGCGGATGCGCTCGGCGATGATCACGTTGGCGTCGATGGCCATGCCCAAGGTGAGCGCGATGCCGGCGATGCCCGGCAGGGTCAGGGTGGCCTGCAGCATGGACAGGAGGGCCACCAGCAGCAGCAGGTTGGCGGCCAGGGCCAGCACGGAGATGAAGCCGAAGAACTGATAGTAGATCACCATGAACAGGGCTACCGCGGCAAAGCCGATGAGCGTGGCCTCGAAACCCCGCTCGATGTTGTCCTTGCCCAGGCTGGGGCCGACGGTGCGCTCCTCCACGATCTCCATGGGCGCGGCCAAGGCCCCCGCCCGCAGCAGCAGGGCCACGTCGCGGGCCTCCTCGGTGGAATCCATGCCCGTGATCTGCACGCGGCCGCCGCCGATCTCCTCCCGGATCACCGGTGCGGTCACCACCTCGGTCTTGCCCTTTTCGATGAGCAGGATGGCCATGCGCCGGCCCACGTTCTCGCGCGTGACGTTCTTGAAGATGCGCGCCCCGCGGCCGTCGAGATTGATGTGCACGGCCGGCATGCCGTTCTGGTCGAAACCGGCCTGGGCGTCGGTTATGTACTCGCCGGTGAGCACCACGGCCTTCTTGACTAGGATGGGCTGACCGTTGCGCTCGTAGTAGATCTCGTCGCCGAACGGCGCCTGGCCAGCGGCCACCGCCGCCTGCAGCCGGGCCGGGTCCTGCATGGCCTCCTCGTCCACCAGGCGTACCTCCAGGGTGGCGGTGCGCCCCAGGATCTCCTTGGCCTTGGCGGTGTCCTGCACCCCCGGCAGTTGCACCACGATGCGGTCCAGTCCCTGCTGCTGGATCACAGGCTCGGCCACCCCCAGCTCGTTGACCCGGTTGCGCAGGGTGAGCAGGTTCTGCTGCAGGGCGTTCTCCTGCACCTTGACCTGGGCCTGCTTGTTCAGGCCCACCCGCAGCAGGAACTCCTCACCGCGGCTCGCCTCTCGCAGCTCCAGCTCCGCATAGGCCTCGGCGATCGCCTGGCGGGCCTGGTCCCGCTCGGCGGCGTCCCGGAAACGCACGATGACCTGGTCCTGTTCCCGGGCAAGGCCCATGTAGCGCACCTTCTTTTCCCTGAGCAGGGTGCGGACCTCTCCCTGGTAGCGCTCCACCGCCCGCTCCAGGGCGCGCGGCATGTCCACCTGCAGCAGGAAATGGACGCCGCCGCGCAGGTCCAGACCCAGATACATGGGCAGCGCCCCGATTGAGGTCAGCCACTCGGGAGAGGCGGACAGCAGATTGAGGGCCACCGTGTAGCCGGGTCCCAGGGCCTGCTGCAGCACATCCTTGGCCTTGAGCTGGGTGTCCGGCTCGGTAAAGCGCACCTTGATGCTGCGCCCGTCCAGGGTGATCCCCTGGCTGGCCAGGCCTGCCGCGGCCAGGGCCGCCTGCACCCGCTGCATGAGGACCGTGTCCACCTTCTCCGTGGTGCGCACCGGCGTCACCTGCACCGCCGCCACCTCGCCGAAGAAGTTAGGTAGGGTGTAAAGGAAGCCGATCACCAGGGCGACCGCAATGACGATGTACTTCCAGAGGGGGTAGCGGTTCATGGAGGGGGGATGGGGTTAGGGATTAGAAATTAGAGATTAGAGATTATTGATCCATAACGAATTCTTGGCATTACCAACCCCCTCCCCCTCGAAGGGGGAGGGGCGGGGTGGGAGTGATGTTCAGATGATTGGTTTCGGACAATAGAGCAGAGATCAGGAGAAGGGGGATGATGATGAGGGAGGGGGGATGGGAGTTGGGGCAGAAACCGTCACTTACCCCACTCCCCCCCTTCCTACTTCCCACGTAGCATCCCTCAAAGGTCCTTCATGGTGCCCTTGGGCAGGACGGCCTGGATGGCGGCGCGCTGGAAGATGCTTTGCACCCCTTTGGCCACCTCCAGGGTGACGTACTGTTCCTTGATGTCCACGACGCGCCCTAGCTGGCCGCCGGCGGTGATGACCTCGTCGCCCTTCTGCAGCGACTCCTGCATCTTGCGCTGTTCCTTGGCCCGCTTCATCTGGGGGCGGATGATCAGGAACCAGAAGATCACGAAGATGACGATGAGGGGCAGGAAGCTCAGGAAGGGGTCCGGCTGCTCGGCCGGTGCGGCATAGGCGGGAGGGATCAGCATGGATATGGCTCCGGTTGCAAAGCTCGTAATTGTACTGCGGTGGGGGTGGGGAGTGGGAAACGGGAGACGGGAGACGGGAAACGGGGAATGGGGCGTGGGGCGTAAATCAATCTCAATAACGCTAATCTCTAATCTCTGGTCCCCCTCCCGGCATGAAATCCCGCCACGTACTCTTCCAGGCGCCCGCTGGCGATGGCCGAGCGCAGCTCCGCCATCAGCACTTGGTAGTAGCGCAGGTTGTGCAGGGTGTTGAGCCGGCCGGCCAGGCTCTCGCCCGAGCGGAACAGGTGGTGCAGGTAGGCGCGGCTGAAGTGGCGGCAGGTGTAGCAGTCGCAGCCGGGGTCGATGGGACCCGTGTCAGTGCGGTGGCGGGCGTTCTTGATGCGCAGCTCCCCCTGCCGGGTGAACAGCACCCCGTGACGGGCGTTGCGGGTGGGCAGGACGCAGTCGAACAGATCGATGCCCTGGCTCACGGCGTAGACGATGTCCTCCGGGGTGCCCACGCCCATCAGGTAGCGGGGCCGCTCGGTCGGCATGGCGGGGGTCACATGCTGCAGGATGCGCCGCATGTCCGCCTTGGGCTCCCCCACAGACAGCCCCCCCAGGGCGTAGCCGTCGAAGCCCAGGTTCACGAGGGCGTTCAGGGAGCGCTCCCGCAGGTCCTCGTACATGCCGCCCTGTACGATACCGAGGAGCGCGTTAGGGTTGTCGCCATGCGCCCGTTTGGAGCGCTCCGCCCAGCGCAGGCTCAGTTCCATAGAGCGGCGGGTGGTGTCCCAGTCGGCGGGGTAGGGGGTGCACTCGTCGAAGATCATGACGATGTCGGCGGCGAGCACCCGCTGGATCTCCATACTCTTCTCGGGGCTGAGCAGCAGGCGCTGCCCGTCCAGGGGCGAGGCGAAATACACCCCCTCCTCGGTGATCTTCCTCAGATGGGTGAGGCTCCAGACCTGGAAGCCGCCCGAGTCGGTGAGGATGGGTCCGTCCCAGCCCATGAAGCCGTGCAGCCCGCCGTGGGCGGCGATCACCTCCAGCCCGGGGCGCAGCCAAAGGTGGAAGGTGTTGCCCAGCACGATCTGGGCACCCAGGGCGCGCACCTCCTCGGGGGTGACGGCCTTGACCACACCATAGGTCCCTACCGGCATGAAGGCCGGGGTCTCGATGACGCCGTGGGCGGTGTGCAGCCGCCCACGGCGGGCCCGCCCGTCGGTGCCCAGGAGTTCGAAACGCACGGGGGGAACGCTTCAGAGTGCCTGGAACCCGTGTTCCAGGGTGATGGTCTGCCCCCCCTGGGGTTGCAGGCTCAGGTACACGATCCATTCGCCCGGCGACAGGGGCGGCAGGGTGGCGTGGTAGCCGGCAGAGCCATCCCCCGTAAGACGCACGACCTCGATGGGGGCCTGACCCGGGCGGGCGGTGCTCAGGCGCACATCCACCCCGTCCACACCCTGCCCGTTGCGGTCTAGGACGTGCACACTGACCGGCACCGGCCGGTGGGCCTGCACCTCCTTCAGGCCCGTGACCTCCAGACGCCAGCCCAGCTGCGCCAGGCGATGCTCCATCTTCAGGTGGTGGGAGATGGCCTTGGCGGCATCCTGGCCGTGTTGCACCACACCGGCAAAGCCGGTATGGATCTGCCCATCCTTGGCGCCGGGCAGCAGCCAGGCGGCCAGGGCCGGCGGCAGCCCGTGGCCGGCGATGTGCACGAAGGCGCCCAAGAGCACGCTGAGCAGGACGAAGAAGGCCAGCATCAGCCTGGGGACCCAGTGCATGCCCTCCCTGCGAGGCCGGCGCGCCTTGTCGCCATAGAGCTGATAGAGCAGCACCGCGGCGGTGGGATAGGCCACCAGGTGCAGGGTGATCACATCCAGCCCGGGACGCGTGTTTGTGGCATACGCCACATAGGCGAGCGAGGGCAGGCCGCAGGCGACCACCGCTGCCCACAGGTTGGAGAGCTTCAGCACCCTACCCAGCCCGTAGAGCAGGGCGGTGGCCAGCATGCCGCCGAACAGGCTCAGGAACAGGTTCATCCGGATGATCTACGGGTGAAGAAATGGGCCGTGTCGTACACGGTCTGGCCGCGGCCGTCGCGGATCACGAACTGGAATTCGGTCAGCCGCTCGGCGGTCTCGGGGTCCAGGCGCACGCTGGCCTGGATGGTCACGCTCTTGCCGTTACGCACGGTGACCTGTTGGAAATTGCCCAGGTCCAGGGCACCGTCGGGCAGGCCGCGCGCCGAGACCGAGAAGGTCTGTTCGGTGCCGGACAGGTTGGTCAGCCGGATCTCGTAGCGGTTGCGGATGCTGCCGTCCGAAAGCACTACGTAGAGCGGCTGACGCACCTGCTGGATGCTGTGCTCGAAGCCCAGCCGGTGGGTGAGTTCATAGACCATGAAGCCGGTCATCAGCACCAGGGCGAGCCCGTAGCCCATCACCTTGAGCCGTTTCCAGTCTAGGCGCGGGGGCAGGGGCGCGGGCCGCTGGAGATTGGTCTCCGAGTCGTAGCGGATCAGCCCGCGCGGATAACCCATCTTTTCCATCACCTGGTCGCAGGCGTCCACGCATAGACCACAGGCGATGCAGGGGTACTGCAGGCCATTGCGGATGTCGATGCCCACCGGACAGACCTGCACGCACAAGCCGCAGTCGATACAATCGCCATGTCCCCTGGCCAGGCGTTCCTGCCGGGTGCGCAGCCCAGTGCGCGCCGGGGCGCGGCCGGCAGTGCCCTCGCCCCGGCGGCGGTCGTAGTGCACGGTGAGGGTCTCCGGATCGTACATGGCGCTCTGGAAGCGTCCGTAGGGGCAGATGAACATGCAGACGTGCTCGCGCAGCACCCCGGCGGCCAGGTAGGTAGTGACGGTGAGGGTGGTCACCGCGATGTAGGCGGCGATGGGGGCCTCGCCCTGGAAGAAGCGCATGAGCAGCTCCGGCGCGTGGCCGAAATAGAGCACGAAGGTCATGGCCGTCCAGAAGGACAGCATGAGCCAGGCCAGGCGGGTGCCCCCCACCTTGAGGAGCTTCTCCGGGCTGCGCCAGGGGGCCTCCAGCAGCTTGAGCCGTTTCGGACGCTCGCCCTGCAGCCACCGTTCGAGCCAAATGAAGGCATCGGTCCACAGGGTCTGGAAGCAGAAATAGCCGCAGAAGGCACGTCCCACCAGGGCCGTGACGAAGAACAGCAGCGCCGCGGCGATGAACAGGAAGAGGGAGAGTAAAAAGACGTCCTGGGGGTGGACGACGAGGTCGAAGATCAGGAAGCGGCGTCCCGGGATGTCGAACAGCACGCTCTGGGAAGAGCCGTCCGGTCGCGGCCATGGCACCCAAGGCAGCCCGAAGTACACGCCGAAGCCCAACAGCAGCACCGCCGTCTTGAAGGTGCGGAACCGCCCCCGGATGGAGCGCGGGACCACCGGCGTACGCCTGGCGTATAGCTGCAATTCTTGGGGTTTGTCCACGGCGTGTTGGGGCGAAGTCGGTGGGCGACAGGGAGCAGACGCTGCCCCCTTGCCGCCTACTCCCCGCACCCCGCAAGGAGACCCCGAGCGCCTGGGCTCGCTGGCCGGGAGGGCGTCTTACTGACCGCCGCCCAACTGATGTACATAGACCGTCAGCACCTTGATCTGTTTTTCGGTAAGCCGGCCTTCCCAGGCGGGCATGATGCCGCGGTTGAGACCTCCGGTGATCACCTGCCGCACCCGTTCCGCCTTGGTCTGCATGTCCGCCGCGCCCGGCACGTCGGCCCAGACCCAGATGCGGTCCGTGAGGTTGGCCGCACCGATGTCTTGGCGGCCCTTGGCATCCTGCCCATGGCAGTAGTAGCAGGCCCCCGTGTGGCTGTGGAACAGCGCCTTGCCCTCGGCCGCGCGGGCGGCATCGTGGGGTTCGCCCGAGAGGCTCAGCACGTAATGGGCCAGGGCGTCGATCTGGCTGCGCCCCAGGGCCTCGGCGAAGGGGGGCATGTAGCCATGGCGGCCCCCGACGATGGTCTCTCGGATCTTGTCGAAGCTGCCGCCGTAGATCCAGTTGTCGTCGGTCAGGTTGGGGTAGTGACCGATCTTGCCGCCACCGCCCACCTGGTGGCAGCCGGCGCAGTTGTCGTTGAACAGGGCGCGCCCTGCCGAGCGCACGAAGCCCATCAGCTCCGGGTCGGCGACGATGCGATCATAGGGCAGGTCCGCGATGCGGTCGAACCAGGGTCGCTGCTGCTCGGCCGCTTGCTGGGTCTCCATGAGCAGCTTGGCGCGGGTGTTCCAGTGCCAGCTCTCCGGCTGGCCCTCGGCATTGGTGTAAGTGATGGTGTTGAAACCCTTGAGGAAACCTGTACCCACAGGCCAGGAGGGATAGACCAGCCAATAGACCAGGGCGAACAGGATGGTGACGTAAAAGCCGTAGATCCACCACTGGGGCAGGGGGTTGTTGTATTCCTGCAGGTCGCCGTCCCATACGTGACCGGTGGTCTGGGGTCCTTGGGGGGTCGTCTTGTCGTCAGCCATGCCTTTCGTCCTTGACGTCGTCCGCGTCATCCAGAAACGGGATGTGTTTGTGCGCCTCCAGCCGTTCACCGCGCCTGCGGCTGCCATACACCCACAGCACGATCAGGCAGAAGGTCACGAAGAAGATCAGAAGCGCCAGGGGCTTGGTGTTCTCGGGGTGGGAGAGCCATTCCAGCATCGGTCAGCGGAACTTCACTAGCGCCTCGGGCTTGATCTTGCTGAAGTCCACCATGGTGCCCAGCACCTGCAGATAGGCCACCAGGGCGTCCATCTCGCTCACATAGGTGGGATCGCCGTCGTAATTGCCCAACTTGGCCTGGGCCACCAGGCTCTGGCGAGCGTTGGGGATGTGGAACTGGTCGGCCAGCTCGCGCCCGAAGGCCTGCACGTTGCGCTCGTATTCTTCCTGGTTGATGGAATACGGCACCCCCACCCGGCGCAGTGCCCGCATGCGGTCACCGGCATCGGCATAGTCGAGCCGGTTGTCCAGAAGCCAGGGGTAGTTGGGCATCACAGACTCGGGCACCACCGAGCGGGGGGCGATCAGGTGCTGCACATGCCATTCGTTGGAATACTTGCCGCCCACGCGAGCCAGGTCGGGGCCCGTGCGCTTGGAACCCCACTGGAAGGGGTGATCGTACTTGGACTCGGCCGCCAGGGAATAGTGACCGTAGCGTAGCTGCTCATCCCTGAAGGGCCGCACCATCTGGGAATGGCAGGTGTAGCAGCCCTCGCGGATGTAGATATCGCGCCCCAGCTGCTCCAGAGGGGTATAGGGCCGTACCCCCTCCACCTTCTCCACCGTGTCCTCGATGAGGAACAGGGGGGCGATCTCCACCAGACCGCCGATGCTGATGGCCATCATGGTGGCCACCAGCAGCAGCCCGGTGTTGGTCTCCAGGGTTTCGTGCTTGAACTTGAACATGGTCGTCTCCCGTCAGGCGGCCGCCAACCTGGCCTGGGCCAGGCGCGCCTCACGCACCCCCTGGCGAATGGTCATGTAACAGTTGTAGGCCATGAGCAGCATGCCGGTGAGGAAGAAGGCGCCACCGAAGGTGCGCATCACGTAGAAGGGGTGCATGGCAGCCACCGACTCCACGAAGGAGTACTGCAGGTTGCCGTACTCGTCGAAGGCGCGCCACATGAGACCCTGGGTAATACCGGAGATCCACATGGCGGTGATGTAGAGCAGCACCCCGATGGTGGCCAGCCAGAAGTGGACGTTGACCAGCCGCTCGCTGTAGAGCCGCGTGTTCCACAGGCGCGGGATCATGTGGTAGAGCGCGCCGAAGGAGATCATGGCCACCCAGCCCAGGGCCCCGGAGTGCACGTGCCCCACGGTCCAGTCGGTGTAATGGGACAGGGCGTTGACGTCCTTGAGGCTCATCATGGGGCCTTCGAAGGTGGACATGCCATAGAAGGACAGGGCCACGATCATGAAACGCATGATGGGGTCGGTGCGCAGCTTGTCCCAGGCCCCGGACAGGGTCATGATGCCGTTGATCATGCCACCCCACGAGGGCAGCAGCAGCATGATGGAGAAGGTCGCCCCCAGGGTGGAGGTCCAGTCGGGGATCGCCGTCCAGTGCAGGTGGTGGGTGCCCACCCACATGTACATGAAGGCCAGGGCCCAGAAGTGGACGATGGATAGCCGGTAGGAATAGATGGGCCGGCCGGCCTGCTTGGGCACGAAGTAATACATCATGCCCAGGAAGGCGGCGGTGAGGAAGAACCCTACGGCGTTGTGCCCATACCACCACTGGGTCATGGCGTCCTGGGCGCCGGCGAACAGGCTGTAGGACTTAAGGCTGAACAGGCCCACCGGCACGGCCAGGTTGTTGAACACGTGCAGCAGGGCGGTAGCCAGGATGAAGGCGAGATAGAACCAGTTGGCTACGTAGATGTGGGGCTGCTTGCGCTGCATGAGGGTGCCGATGAACACCGCCATGTAGGCCACCCAGACGAACAGGATGAGCAGGTCGATGGGCCACTCCATCTCGGCGTATTCCCGCCCCTGGGAATAGCCCAGCACATAAGACAGGGCAGCGAGCACGATCACCGCCTGCCAGCCCCAGAAGGTGAAGGTGGCCAGTCCCGGCGCGAACAGCCTGGTCTGGCAGGTGCGCTGCACCACGTAATAGGAGGTGGCGAACAGGGCGGAGCCGCCGAAGCCAAAGATCACCGCGCCGGTATGCACGGGCCGGAAGCGGCCGAAGGTGAGGTAGGGGATGTCGAAGTTGAGGACCGGCCAGGCCAGCTGGGCGGCGATGAACACGCCGGCCGACATGCCCACCACGGCCCACACCAGTGACATGACGGCGAATTTCTTGATGATGTCGTAGTCGTACTGCAGCGCAACCTGGGTCTGCCCGGTAGCCATGACGCCTCCTGCTCGAAACACGGTCATCGCCGGCACGCCACGGTGCACCCGGTCACGGGCGCGTCCATCGCCGGACATGCCGGTCCGAAAAGGCGAAGCAGTATATCCCCAAAGACGGCCGCACCGCAAGGACGCCGCGGCCCTTCACCCTGCATGCATGAGGGTCTTCAGGTCGTGGGCGATGTCTTCCGGGCTGTGGGCGAAGGGCAGGAACAGTCGCAGCCGTCCCCGGCCGTCGAGCACGAAACTGCCGGCGGTATGGTCCACCAGGTAGTCTTCGGCCCCGGGTTCCGCATGCTTGCGATAGCTCACCTTGAACTCGCGCGCCGCCTCGGCCACCTCCTCGGGTGTGCCGTACAAGCCCAGGAAATCCCGATGGAAGTAAGGCACATAGGCCTTGAGCACCTGCGGTGTGTCGCGCTCCGGGTCCACGCTCACGAATAGCACCTGCACGCGCGCGGCCTCCTCGGGGGTGAGCAGCCGCATGGCCTGAGCCATGTCGGACAGGGTGGTGGGACAGACATCCGGGCAGTGGGTGTAGCCGAAGAACAGCACTACCAGCTTGCCGCGGAAATCCTCCAGGCTGCGCCGTACGCCGTTGTGATCGTAGAGGGACAGGCGCCGGCCGAAATCGGCCCCGGTGATGTCCGTGCCCCGGAAGTCCATCTTGGGGGTGGGCTGGCCGCACCCGAAGGCCAGAAGCATCACCCCCGCCAGGATCAGGGCGCGCCAGGCCGGGCCGGGCTTGGACATGGGCATCAATGGGCCACGACCGCGCTGGGCAGATCCGACAGGCGATACTTGCCGGTCTGCACCGCCTTGGCCAGCTCCTCCAGGGTCATGCCCTCCAGCAGACCGATGATCTTTTTCTTTACCGGGATCCACTTGCTGTGCATGGGACAGGCGGTGGCGTCCGAACACTCCTTCAGCCCCAGGATGCAGCTCTTGGTGAAGTCCGGCCCCTCGGTGAGCACCAGTATCTGCATGAGGTTGGTCTTCTGCATGCCCTCGCGCAGGCAAAAGCCTCCCAGCCGCCCGCGGAAGGAGTCCAGCAGCCCCTGCTTGCACAGATTCTGCAGGATCTTGGCCAGATAGGCGGCGGGCACGTTGAGGCGCTCGGCGATGTCCCGGTTCAGTACCGGCTCCCCCTTGGGCCGGGTGGCGATGTAGATCAGGGCCTGGACGGCGTACTGGCTGGTGCGGGATAAAACCATTTCCAACTCCTAAAGAGTCAGTTGTCCGATTATAACGGCACACAGCAGTGTGAAAAAAACCGCAGGCTCAGGAGAGACCGTGTTTCGCCCGTCGCCGGGCAATCTCGAAGGCGATCATCTGCCGGCCGTCCGTGAGCCGGGCCTTGCGGCCGGCCCAGCCATGGCCGTAGATCACTTCGAAGGTAGCGGGCAGCCGGCCGTCGCGGCGAAAATGTTCGTAGTTTGCGCATACCTGCTGCCACTGTCCTTTGCCCATGAGGCCGTGGCGGCGCCCTTCCAGCACGGTGTCGGCGCCGATGGCCTTGAGCTCCCTGAGCAGCGTCTTGAGATCGGCATAGGTGAGGGTGAGGTATTCCATCTCCATGACGGGATGGGCGAAGCCAGCATGCATCAGCATGTCGCCGATGTCGTGCATGTCGGTGAAGCGGTTGACATGGCTGTGTCCATCCACCCCGGAGAAGGCCTGTCTGAGTTCCTTCAGGGTGTCCGGACCAAAGGTGGAGAAGAGGAAGAGCCCCTCCGGGCGCAGAACCCGGTGCACCTCGCGCAGGCAGGTCTGCAGGTCTCCCACCCACTGCAAAGTGAGGTTGGACCAGACCAGGTCCACGCTGTCGCGGCGCAGGGGCAGCCGTTCCAGATCGGCGCACACATAGCCGGGGGCCGAGGCATGCGGGCCGAGGCGGGAGAACCAGCCGCGCCAGCCCGCGGGCCGGGCCTGCCGGGCGCGCGCCTGGACGCGC
>FWPV01002508.1_pt1 | contig 44819 bp, 42 predicted proteins | sample 2228371 | NCBI WGS metagenome assembly FWPV01 (sample SAMEA103939776, study PRJEB20133) | metagenome
GGCCTCCGGCTCGGCCCGCGGCCGACGTCCCGGCCGGCCCGCGGCAGAGCCGGGATCGGCGAGGGCGGTGGCCGGGCCGCCCAGCGCCGCCCAGTGGCGCCAGACGCGCTCCCGGTAGCTGCGGCCGCGATCGGGGTCGCGCGAATGATAGCGCTCGACGGCCTGTTCCCACGAGCCCGCCTCCTCGCGCAGGCTCGCGAGGAACGCCGCCGCGTAGGCGACGTTGGTCTCGGGGTCGAAGGCCGCCTCGAGGTCGGCGAACGCCTCGGGATGCCAGCCGAGATTGACCTGCAGGCACCCGACGTCGATGTTCGTGCGGCCCTGCGCGCGCAGCCGCGCGACGTGGCGCACCGCCTCCTGCTTGCTCGCCAGGTAGGCCGCCTCGCCGCCGGCGTTGACCGTCCAGGGCCAGGGCAGCAACTGTCGCCGCTCGGGGTCGAACCGGCCGGACTCGGCGAGCGCGATCGCCTGCAGCAGACCCGGCGGCAGGCCCTCGACGCGCTCGATGCGGGCGATCCGCTCCCGGCACAGCAAGGCATCCGGAAGGCGGACCGGCTCGTCCCGGCCGAGCGCCGCCACCGGGCCGGCGGGCGCCGCCAGAGACAGGGCCAGCGTGAGCAGGACGGCGAGCGCCCGGCCGAGCGCCACCGGTCTTCGCCGGGTCGGCGCGCCGCGACCGCTCGGGTCTTCGGCGTCGGGGTGGGCGACGGGCAGCGGTCCGAGGCGAAAGCGGATCACGAGGCCTCCGGGGTGAGTTAGGCCGCCCTCCGGGCGGCTTCCTTCCCCTACCGCCACACCCTCGAGAAAGGATTAACGGGCCGGCGCGCCCGGGCGGTTGCCGATCCCGGGCCGCGGGCCCATGTTCCGGCGGCCGGGTGTCGCCACCCGCGCGCGATCCACCGAGTTTGGGGAGATCCGCCTCATGCCCATCGCCGTCGGCGATCGCCTGCCCGATGCGACCTTCAAGGTGCGCACCCCCGATGGTCTCGCGGACGTGACCGTCGCGGAGCTCACCGCCGGCAAGAAGGTCGTCCTGTTCGCCGTGCCGGGGGCCTTCACCCCCACCTGCCACGCCAAGCACGTCCCCTCGTTCCTGGCCCGACTCGACGACTTGAAGGCCAAAGGTGTCGACACCGTGGCCTGTGTCGCGGTCAACGACGCCTTCGTCCTGGACGCCTGGGCCGAGCAGTGCGGTGCGGAGGGTAAGATCCTGTTCCTGGCCGACGGCAACGCCACCTTCACCAGGGCCATCGGGATGGACTTCGACGGCTCGGGCTTCGGCTTGGGGGTGCGCTCCAAGCGCTACGCCATGCTGGTCGAGGACGGGGTGGTGAAGATCTTGAACGTCGAGGAGGCCCCGGGCGTCATGGAGCGGTCGAGCGCCGAGGCCCTGCTCGCGCAGATGTAGCCGGCCTCGTCGGCTCGCCCGCGGCGGCGGGAATGGCGGCCCGGGCCAGCCGGTCGACCCGCTCGTTGTCCGGGTCGCCGGCGTGGCCGCGGGTCCAGTGCCACTCGATCCGGTGCCGACGGGCGGCCTCGAGGAGGCGGTGCCAGAGATCGAGATTGGCCACCGGCTTCTTGTCGGCGGTCCGCCAGCCGCGCGCCTGCCAGGCCGGCAGCCAGCGGGTGATCCCCTGACGCAGATATTCGCTGTCGGTGACCAACCGCACCCGCATCGGCCGCTTGAGCGCCTCGAGCGCGGCGATCGCCGCGGTGAGCTCCATCCGGTTGTTGGTCGTACAGGGCTCGCCGCCGCTCAGCTCCTTTTCGTGACCGCGCCAGCGCAACAGCGCCGCCCAGCCGCCGGGGCCGGGATTACCGCGGCACGCCCCGTCGGTGTGGATCTCGACGATCTCCTCGCCCGGCTCAGCCGATCCCATAGGCCTCGGGCCCCGCGACCCGGCGGTGGAACCGCAGCTTGGCCAGATATTCGAGCGGGTCCTTGGGCTTGACAAGCGCACCGGGAACCCGATGGAGCCAGTCGTAGAGCCGGGTCGCCAGGAAGCGCAGCGCCGCCCCGCGGGCCAGCACCGGAAGGGCGGCGACCTCCTCGGCCGAGAGCGGTCGGTGCGCGCGATAGCCCTGCAAGAGCGCCCGGGCCTTGGTCACGTTGAAGGACGTGTCGCTCTCGAAACACCAGGCGTTGAGGCAGATGGCCACGTCGTAGGCCAAGATGTCCTCGCAGGCGAAATAGAAGTCGATCAGACCGCTGACCCGCTCACCCTCGAAGAACACGTTGTCGGGGAACAGATCGGCGTGGATCACCCCTTGCGCCAGGCCGTGCGGCCAGGCTCGCTCGAGGGCGGACAGCTCGGCCGCGAGCTCGGCCGCCAGCCCCGGTGCCACCTCGTCGGCGCGGGCACCGGTCGCCTCGATCAGCCGCCGCCAGCCCGCCGGACCCAGGGCGTTGGCGCGGTGCAGCGCGAAGCCGCGCCCGGCCAGGTGCAGGGCCGCGAGCGCACCGCCGACCGCCGCACAGTGGACGGGTTCGATGCGCCGCACGCTGCGGCCCTCCAGAAAGCTCACGATCGCCGCGGGCTTGCCGGCCAGGCGACGCAACATCGCCCCGTCGCGGCCGCGCACCGGCAAGGGGCAGGGCAGACCGTGCTCGGCCAGATGCAGCATGAGACCCAAGAAGAAGGGCAGATCGGCCGGGTCGACCCGCTTCTCGTAGATGGTGAGGATGAACCGGCCGAGTGTGGTCTCGAGCCGGAAATTGCTGTTCTCCACCCCCTCCTTGATGCCGGTGCAGGAGATCAGCTCGCCCAGATCGTACGCGGCGAGGAACGCTTCGAGCTCCCCCGGCTCGACCTCCGTGTAGACCGCCATGGGCTCAGCCGGCGCCGTGGGCGTCCACGGGCGGGGCCCGACGCGGCACGGGTGGCGGCTTGAAGACCACCCGCTCGTCGACCAGCCGACGCTCCTCGACGGTCACCGAGAAGCGCTGCCGGCAGGCCTCGATCACGCCCTCGACCAGCACCTCCGGAGCCGAGGCGCCGGCGGTGAGCCCGAGCCGACGGACATCGGCGAGCTCGGCCCAATCGATGGCCGAGGCGTCGGTAACGAGCCTGGCGCGTGGGCAGCCCGCCTCCAGGGCCCGCTCGACGAGCCGCTGCGAATTGGAGGAGTTGGGGGCCCCCACCACGAGGAAGAGCTCGACCTCCGGGGCGATCGCCGCCACCGCCCGCTGTCGGTTGGTGGTGGCGTAGCAGATGTCCTCGCCGCGCGGCCGCTCGATCCCGGGAAAGCGCTCCTCGAGCACGGCCACGATGGCCGCGGTGTCGGTGAGCGAGAGCGTGGTCTGGGTCGACCAGGCGAGCCGGGTGGGATCGGGTGGCTGCACCTTGCGCGCATCCTCGACCGTCTCGACCAGGATCACCGCGCCGGGCGGGACCTGACCCATCGTCCCGATCACCTCGGGATGGCCGGCATGGCCCACGAGCAGCACGGTGCGGCCCGCCGCGTGGTGCCGCTCGACCTCGCGGTGCACCTTGGAAACCAGCGGGCAGGTGGCATCGACGTGGAGCAGCCGCCGCCGGCGGGCCTCGGCCGGCACGGACTTCGGTACACCGTGGGCGGAGAACACGACCAGCCCGTCGTCGGGGACCTGGTCGAGCTCGTCGACGAACACCGCGCCCTTGCGCTCGAGGGCTTCGACCACGTGGCGGTTGTGGACGATCTCGTGGCGGACGTAGACCGGCGGCCCGTGCTCGGCCAACGCCCGCTCGACGATCTGGATGGCCCGGTCGACCCCGGCGCAGAAGCCGCGCGGGCCGGCGAGCAGGATGAGCAGAGGCGGCGGATCGGCGGCCACGCGGCACGTCCCCGGAACCGATCGGGACCGCCTTAGCACGGCCCGCGCGCTCGGGCGAGCCGGGACCGTCGGCCGCGGGGCTTCGCGGCGCGTGAGGGCCCTGCGCACGGGCCGGCTGGCGCGGGCCGCTCCCCTGGCTATCTGTGTCGGCCATGGCCAGCTCGCGACCTCGACCCGTCACCGGCGAGCGGCCCCGGGAGGGGCTCGCCCCGGTCCGCGCACCGGCCCTGGCCTCGCGCGCGCTCTTGGCCGCGCTCGTCGCGGCCACGGCACTGGGGCCGTTCGCCATGCAGGTGTTCCTGCCGGCGCTGCCGGCCATTCAGGTGGCGTTCGCGGCGAGCCCGGCGGCGGCCCAGTTGGCCTTCTCGCTCTCGACGCTGGCGATCGCCTTCGCCACGCTCGTCTTCGGGCCGCTGTCCGACCGGTTCGGCCGGCGGCCCACGCTCCTGGGCGGCCTTTTGGTCTATCTGGCCGGCACGATGGCCTGTCTTCTGGCGCCGAGCCTCGAGCTGTTGATCGTCGGGCGCATCGTCCAAGCGGCCGGCGGGTGCGCCGGCATGGTGCTGTCGCGGGCGATCGTCCGCGACCTCTATCCGCGCGAGCAGGCCGCCCAGGCCCTGGCCTGGATCACCATGGCCATGGTGGTGGCACCGATGGCGGCCCCGGCCGCGGGCGGGCTCCTGGTCGATCTTGCGGGTTGGCGCGCGATCTTCGCCGTGGGCTTGGTGGTCGGGCTCGGCGTGCTCGTGGCCTGCGCCACGCGACTGGCCGAGACTCGCCGGCTCCAGCCGCACCACCCAGGCGTCCCGACCCGCCGGGCCTTCGGGATCTTGTGGCGTGAGCGGGCCTTTCGCGGCTGGGCACTCCAGGCGGCCTTCTCGATGGCGGTGTTCTTCGGCTTTCTCGCCGGCGCACCGTTCCTGATGGTCGAGACCTACGGCCGCTCCGCGGTCGAGTACGGCGTGCTCTTCGTCCTCGTCTCGGGGGCCTTCATGGCCGGCAATTTCGCGGCCGCGAGGCTCTCCGCCCGGTTCGGCGGCGAACGGATGATCGTGCTGGGTTCGGCGGGCTCGCTCGCCGGGGCCGTCCTCGCCCTGGCGTTGGCGGCAGCCGGGGTGTGGACGCCTCCGGCACTCTTCCTGCCCACCGCGCTGGGCGCTTTCTTCCAGGGACTGGCCGTGCCGAACGCACAGGCGGCGATCGTGAGCGTGGTCCCGGAACTCGCCGGCACGGCCGCAGGGCTCGGGGGCTTCCTGCAGATGGCCACGGCCGCGCTCGTGGCCCAGCTCGTGGGCTCGTTCGCCGTGCGCTCGCCCTCGGCCCTGACCGCGGCCATGACCGCCTGCGCCGGGGTGGCGCTTCTGGGCGCCCTCCACGCCCGAGCCGGACCGCGACGGCGTTGACGATTCGTCAACCGGCGCCGGCTAGCCTTCGGTCAGCCGATCACGAAGCGAGGGGCTCGGGGGGTGGATCGGGTCGACACGCTGGAGAGCCGGCTCGGCAAGCTGCGCGAGCTCATCTGTCATCCGGGCACACCGGCCGGCGAGCGGCGCGCGGCGTTGGCCCGTCTGGAAGCCCTCTTGACCGATCGCGGCCGACCGGCGCCGGTGATCCGGGTGACCCGCTCGACCCGGATCGGCCGCACGCGGCGGCCCGTGCCGCTCGACGAGCTGGAGCGGCTCGACGCCTACGCGCTGGGGCTCAGCTACGGTGAGGTGGTGAGCGAGCTCGCCCGGGCCTGCCGGGCCGCGCGCTTTCGGCCCGACCGGATCGATCTGGGCTGGCATCCCGAGGAGGGGCCGGTGGCGGCGCTGTGCGTCGAGGACCGGCCGGTTCCGGATCTGGAGACGCTGCGCGAGGCGATCCGGCGCTGGCGCCCGGCCGCCAAGGTGACGCTTTCGACCTTCGTGGCCGAGGGCGAGCGGCGGATCCTCGTGTTCCTCGAACCGGGCTCGGGGGCACGCGGCGAGCCGGAGCCCGGCCGAGCGACCGGGAGCGCGCCGTGAGCGCGACCACGCGGGCTCGAGCCGGTTGGATCCTGCACCGTCGCGCGGGGGCCGGGTGGTGCGACCTCACCCGAAGACACGGCCGACAGGCGCACGACCGCCGCCCGGGCCGCGGGGCCGGTGGCGGCCTCGGCCGGGCGAGCCGTGGCGCGCGGGCCGAACACCGAGACGGTAGGGTCGAACTAGCCACGAGCGATCGGCGCGTCACGGCTGATCGGTCCGCGACCGTCGAGCCCGGCTCTCGGGTGCGGCCAGCCGGGTCACCGTGCGTCACCGTCCGACGCCGTCGGCCGAGGCGCGCGGTGGTCCGGCCGGGCGAGGCCGACGTGACGGGCGTGTCGGCGCCGCGCCCCGAGGCGTCCGGACGACGTCGGTGAGCGCGCTCGCTGCGGGCACCGCGACGTCGCCCGCGATCCGCGGTCGGCGAGGACGAGTCGACCGAGCCGGGCGACGGTCGCCGCGAGAGCACGGATGGATCGCCGGCGGGGCCGGTGCGTGTCCATCCCAGGGGGCCGGCCACGGCCCCGGCGACCCGGGTCGGCTTCTCGGAACGGCGGCCGAGGCCGGTGACGAGGGTGCATTGCTTCGCCGGGAGGCGCTCCGCGGCCATCGGCGACGCGCGGGGCGCGAGGATCGGGGGCGAGGCGACCATCCGATCGCGCTGGGTCGGTCCGGCCCGTCCGAGAGCCGCCGGGGCGCGCTGCTTCGAGGCCGGCGGCCGTGGCGCCCGCGCTGCCGGCGTGGTCGTGCCGGCGAGCTCGCCCGGTGGGACGCAGGCGCCACGACGCCGCCCGTCGGCAGCTCGGCCGGGCCGCGGCGGGCGGCTCGCCGGGGTTCCGGTACGGCCGGTTCGACGCCACGACGCCCGACGAACCGGCGCAGAGGGCAGTGCCGGGCGAGGGACGCAAGGGGGTGGCCGAGCGACACCGGTTCGACCGGGGCACGGGCGGCCGGCCGGGGGAGGAAGCGGGGCCGACCATCGGCATCGGGCCGCTCGTCCGGAGCCCGCGGAGCGATCGGTCCGGTCCCGGGCTTCGCCACCCGGCCGCTCCTCCCTGGAGGCGAGCCGAGCGCGCCCGCGGGCGCTGGCCGAGGCGCTCGCGGGGGCGTAGGTTCGCGAGCCGAGCGATCGGGCCGGGCCGCAGGGTGATCGCCCTCGGTTCGGAAGGCCGATCGATCGGACGCATCCGCGCCGCGGCGCGAGGGCGCCAACGGCGGCGATGCCGCCGGGCGCGGCGCCGGGCCGAGATCGGGCCGCCGGGTCGGCCGGAACCGACCGGTCGCCGACCAAGGCGTCGGCGGCGAGCGGGCGGCCTCGCCGGGACCGCTCGGCGACGCGTGCTCGTCTCGGGGAGGGAGAGGATGGCCAAAGGCTATTGGGTGGCGTTCGCCGACGTCCACGATCCCGAGGGCTACAAGGCCTACGTGGCCGCCAACGCCGAAGCGTTCCGCAAATATGGCGGGCGCTTCCTGGTGCGCGGTGGGCCGTTCGAGGCCCCGGAGGGAAAGCCGCGCTCGCGCGTCGTGGTGATCGAGTTCCCGAGCTACGAGGCGGCGCTGGCCTGCTACCGCTCGCCCGAATATGCGCGGGCGATGGCGCTGCGTCAGGGGTGCTCGACCATGGATCTGGCGATCGTCCAGGGCTACGAGGGCCCCCAGCCGGCCGACGGGTGAGCCCGCCCTCCGGGGCTCGCCAGCGAGGAACGTCGTCCCCCGGAGGAACCGGCGGCCCGCGGGGGAGCCGGATCCGGCACACGAAAGCGACGGTGAGCGGAACGGGGGCGCGACCGTCGCCGACCTCGGCCGGTGCTCGGACCTCCCGCTCCCCGACCGGGCGAGGGCGAGCCCGCGCCCCGGCTCTCGGACCCCGTGCGCGCGAGGGTGGGTATCGACGACACTCGCATGCCCTCCGCGATCCTCGTCGCCCGGCGCGTGAGCGCGGACCCCCTTGCCCCCGCCGGGCCCGGCTGTCGCGTGATCCGATGGCCGAGCCCGGTCGCCGAGGCCGGCTCCGATCGTCCAGCCTTCCGGAATACCGGGGCGGTTTCGGACGGTCCGTCGGCGAAGATCGGGGTGATCGTCCGTTCCCGCGCGATCCGGGGCCGCCTCGCAGCACCATGTCGTTCACGGTTTCTTTACCGATCCCGCCTACGCTCGGCCGCGAAAGAAGGTGGACCGTGTGCCGGTACCGTGCCGAAGGGCCCTCGCTCACGCCTTCGAACCGCTCCGCGGCCTGCTCGCGACCGGCCGTCGATCGGACCAGCGGGGATCGGGATGCGAACCGGTGGGTCGCGAGCGACCCGCGCGGAGGCTCGGCGAGCGGAGAGAGAGGAGAATGATCGGATGGTGAGGCCCAAGAGACGGCGAAGCGCGGGACGCCACCGGCCGACGAGTGCAGGCCCGTCGACCACTCGGGGCGTCGCGCCCGGCATCCCGCTGCGCGAGGTCGGGCGGCTGCGGGCGGACCGCGGCGACGACACGGGCCCGGTCGGGACCCGCGACGGTCTTCGGTGGTCCCGGGCTTCGGCCGATGGGGGCGCGAACCGGCTTGCCGGCGACCCAGCGCTCGGGCCCGCGCGGCCCTTCGATCGGCGGGGGCACGAAGCGACGGGCCCGCCCGATCCACTCACCTCCGGGTTGACCCTCGGTGCCTCGCCACGAGAGCCGGGACGCGCCGTCACGCGGAGCCATCCAGCCGTGCCGCCAGCGGGGCGCCCGAACGCGGCCGATCGCGGCCCGCGGCGGGGGCGGGGTCGGGCGATCTTCGCCGCTGCGCCGGGATCCGGTCGAGCCCGGAACGGTGGCCGGGGCGACGCGCGCGGCCCTCGACCTCCCCCGGGGCCTCGTGCGGCTCGGTGCCCCCTCGCTTCGATGGGGCCACGGCGCTCCGCTGCGATCCGCCGGTCGGCCGGGCGGGCCTGGTCCGTGGCGCTTCGGCCAGGGCGTGCGGTTCGACGGCCGGGCGATCGGTCGGCCAGGGCGGCCGGCGGCGGGGTCACCGGTGAGCGACCCTCGGCGTCGGCGGGCGCGGCGTGGTGGGCCGGTTGTTCCGGCCGAAAAGGTCGGGGGGCGGAGGCCGGGGAAGGCGTCGCCGGCGCGCCGGCGATGCGAATGGGGTGGCAGCCGGCGCCCGGTGGTGAGCGAGGCGGCGGCCCGGTCACGGGCGCCGAGGAGCCGCAACCGAGGCGCCCTGGGAACCTCCGGTGCCGGGACCGGACCGGAAGCGGCACCGCGGGTTTGCGCCCACGAGCGTGGCTCACGCGGGCTCGGCGCGATAGCTTCGGCGGCGAGCCGGCAACCGGCGATATCGGATCGGGGAGGGCACGTGGCGCGCATCGCTTTCATCGGCCTCGGCACCATGGGGGCGCCCATGGCCGCCAATCTCGTGCGGGCCGGCTACGAGGTCGCGGGCTTCGATCCCGCCCCGACCGCCCGCGAAGCGGCGGCCGCCCGCGGCATCCCGCTGGCGGCGAGCCTGGCCGAGGCCGCGAGGGATGCCGAGGTGGCGCTCACCATGCTGCCCGACACACCCGACGTCGAGGCGGTGCTGCTGGGCCCGGGCGGGCTGGCCGAACTCCTTCCGGCCGGTGCCCTGGTGATCGACACGAGCTCGATCGCTCCCGACGCGGCGCGTCGTCTCGCCGGCTCGCTGGCCGAACGCGGCCTGGCCTTCCTCGATGCGCCGGTGACGGGTGGCCCGGGTGGCGCGCAGGCCGGGACCCTCGGCATCATGGTGGGAGGCGATGCGGCGGCCTTCGCCCGGGCCCGGCGGATCCTCGACGCACTCGGTCGACCGCGCCACATGGGCCCGGCGGGCGCCGGCCAGGCGACCAAGCTGTGCAACCAGATCGTCGTGGCCCAACATCTCGTGGCGGTGGCCGAGGCGATCACGCTGGCCCGCTTCCTGGGGCTCGATCCCGAGGCGGTGCTCGAGGTGCTCGTGGGCGGCGCCGCGCGCTCCTGGCTCATGGAGACCTTCGGCGCCCGTATGGCCGCGGGAGATCCGACACCGGCTTTCCGCATGGCGCTCATGCTCAAGGACCTCCGGCTGGCGCAGGAGACGGCCTTCGCCCGCGGTGTGCCGCTGCCCGCGACCGGCCTCGCCGCCAGCCTGATGCTCGCCCAGGCGGCGGCGGGCGAAGCCGGGCTCGGCCACCACGCGGTCATCCGCGTCTACGAGCGGCTCGTCGGTCGGGGGGCCGGCCGAGGGGGCGAGCTCGCGGGCGGGCCGCAGGCGCCGACGAGCGCGCCCGGATCGACGCAACCGGAGGAGCAGCGGGGGGAAAAACGATGAGCGGGACGCCGCGCCTGGGCTTTCTCGGCATCGGTATCATGGGCAAAGAGATCGTGCTCCGGCTGCGGGAGCGGGGTTTCCCGGTAACCGTGTGGAACCTGGAGCCCGAGCGGCTGCCGCTCGTGACCGAGGCCGGGGCGGTCGCCGCCGCCTCGCCCGCCGAGGTCGCCCGGAACTGTGATCTGCTCTGTCTGTGCGTGCTGCACGCCCAGGCCGTGGAGCGTTGCTGCTTCGCGCCAGACGGGGTGAGCAGCGTGCCCGGCGAGGGCCGCGTGGTGATCGACTTCTCGACCGTGAACCCGGACGACACCCGGCGCATCGCCGCGCGTATGGCCGAGGCCGGTTGGCGTTGGATCGACGCGCCGGTTTCGGGCGGGCCCGGGCCGGCGCGCGAGGGCCGGCTCACGATCATGGCCGGCGGCGAACCGGCCGATCTCGAGCGGGCCCGGCCGGTGCTGGAGGCGCTGGCCGCCAACCTGACCCATCTGGGGCCGTCGGGCGCGGGGCAGACCGCCAAGCTGGCCAACCAGGCGATCGTCGGTGTGGGCTACGTGTTGATGGCCGAGGTCTTGGCGATGGTGAAGCGCGCCGGGCTCGACCCGGCGATCCTGCCGCGGGCGTTGGCGGGGGGCATGGCCGATTCCACGATCCTGCAGCGGATCTTCCCGCAACAGGCGGCCCGCGACTTCGATCCACCGCGCTCGTATGCCCGCCAGCTCGACAAGGATCTGCTCAACCTCGCCAAGTTCGTCCACGCGCTGGGCCTGGAGCTGCCGCTGATCGAAGCGGCGATCGCGCGCTATCACGGCTTTGCCGCCGCCCATCCGATGGCCGACGGGGCCGCGGTCTCGCAGCTCTACGAGCGATCGGGCGGTGGTTGACGAGCCGGCCGCGACGTGGCTTGGGCTGGGCGAGAACGAACCGGGGGAGGCAGCGTATGCGCGGGATCGCCGTGGCGTCGATCGTGGCCGTGGCCCTGGCGGCGGCTGAGGGAGCGCGGGCGGAGATCGTCATCCAGTTCGGCACCACGAGCCAACCGGGCTCGGTGCAGGTGGCTTCGGCCGAAGACTACGTGAAGCGGGTCAACGCGCGCCTGGCGGGCGTGGCGCGAATGGAACTCTACCATTCGAGCCAGCTCGGTTCCGACAAGGACATGCTGCAGAAGGTCAAGCTGGGGACGCTCGACATCTCGCAGCCTTCGACGATCACCTCGACGATCACGCCCGAGTTCGGTCTGTTCGACATGCCCTACCTGGTCAAGGACCGGCCGCACATGCGCTGCATCGCCAAGGAGATCGTCTGGCCGATCCTCGCCCCCAAACTCGAGGAGAAGGGTTACAAGCTCCTGGGCGTGTGGGAGAACGGTGTCCGCCAGGTCACCAACAACAAACGACCGATCTTCACCCCCAAGGATCTCGAAGGTCTCAAGATCCGCGTCCCGCAAGGGGTTTGGCGGGCCAAGATGTTCGAGGCCTACGGGGCGGCGGCGGTGCCCATGGGCTTCGCCGAGCTGTTCGTGGCCTTGCAGACCGGCGTGGTGGACGGCCAGGAGAACCCCTACGTCAACATCGAGAGCGGAAAGTTCCAAGAGGTCCAGAAATACCTTTCGGAGACCAATCACGTCTACACGCCGTCTTTCCCGATGACGAGCGTGCGCAAGTTCAACAGCTGGCCGGAGGCGGTCCGCAAGGCGCTGCTCGAGGAGGCGGCACCGGTCCAGGAATGGACCTACGCCTTCGCCGAGAAGGAGGACAGCGCCTCGCGCGATCGCTTGATCGCCGCTGGCATGCAGTTCAACAAGGCCGACCGCGACGCCTTCGTGGCCGCCTCCGGGCCGATCTACGAGCTCTTCGAGAAGGAGGTCCCAGGTGGCAAGGCCCTGATCGACAAGGCCTTGGCCTTGGCGGCCGGCTGCTGAGGCCACAGCCGGCCATCTCGTCGGGCCCTGCGTCGTGCGCGCGCTCGCCCTCGTGCGCCGGTGGCTGGAGACCGGCCTCGCGGCCGTGGGCGTGGCCCTGCTGCTCGCCATCGCGGTGCTGGTGGCCACCGGCGTGAGCCTGCGCAAACTGGGTTCGCCCATCGGTTGGTACGACGAGGCGGCCGGGATCCTGTTGGCCTGGCTCACCTGGTACGGCGCGGCGCTGGCGGCACTCAAGCGGGCGCATCTGGGCATGCCCGATCTCGTCGCCCTGGCGCCGCCGCGCTTACGGGTGGTGCTCGTGCTGGTTCGCGCCGCGCTCGTCTGCGGGGTGATGGCGCTGATCGCCTGGTGCGGCTTCGAGCTCCTGCGCATCCTCGGTGACGAGCGGCTCGTCACCCTACCCTGGGTCACCGTGGGGGTGAGCCAATCGGTGATCCCGATCGCCGCGAGCCTGTTCGTGGTGGCGGAGCTGTGCACGCTGCCCGAGCGGCTGGCCGAGGCGCGAGCCGGGGCGCGGGCACGGGATCCCGAGCGTACGCTCCTCGAGGAGGTGCGGTGACCGGGCTCGTGCTTTTGCTGTTCCTGGCCGTTCTCGTCGCGCTCGACGTGCCGATCGCGGTCGCCATCGCGATCCTGGCCTTGGGCGCGTTCTGGGCGACCCAGGGTTTCGACTCGCTGGTGGTGAGCGCGGTCACGCTGTTCAGTGGTGCCACCAACTTCCCGCTCCTGGCGATCCCGCTCTTCGTGTTGGCCGGCACGATCATGAACACCGCGGGCATCACCCGGCGGCTCGTGGCGCTGGCCTCCGCCCTGGTCGGGTTCGTGCGCGGCGGGCTCGCCATGGTCAACGTCGCGGCCTCGCTGTTCTTCGCCGAGATCTCGGGCTCGGCGGTGGCCGACGTGGCGGCACTCGGCTCGGTGCTCATGCCGGCCATGGAGAAACGCGGCTATCCCAAAGCGTTCGCCGCCGCGGTCACGTCGAGCTCGGCCAGCCTCGCGATCATCGTCCCACCCAGCATCCCGATGATCCTCTACGGGGTGATGGCCGATGCCTCGATCGTTCAGCTGTTCGTGGCCGGCATCGTGCCCGGAGTGCTGGGTGCCGCGGCGATGATGGCCTTGTGCGCCTGGTACGCCCGTCGACACGGCTTCCCGGTCGAACAGGCCTTCGATCTCTGCCGGTTGTGGCGAGCCACGCGCGAGGCCGGCTTCGCGCTCCTTTTGCCGTTGATCATCCTGGGCGGCATCTTCACCGGCACGGTGACCGCCACCGAAGCCGCCGGCCTCGCCGTGGTGGCGGCCCTCGTGATCGGCGCGATCTACCGGGAGCTTTCGCTCGGGGCGATCCTGGCCGGTGCCCGCGACGGGGTGGTGCAGACCGCGGTCGTCATGCTGCTGATCGCCACCTCCGCCCTGCTCGGCGAGTACCTGACCCAGGCTCGCATTCCTCAGGCGCTGGCCGAGGGGATCACCGCTCTCACCTCCAGCCCGTGGGCGGTGCTGGCCCTGCTCAACCTCCTCTTTTTGGTGCTGGGTTGCTTCCTGCACGGCGCGGCGGCGATCATCCTGGTCGTGCCGATCGTCATGCCGATCGTCCGGGCGGTCGGGATCGACCCGGTGCATTTCGGCATCGTCGTCACTTTGAACATCGCGATCGGCCAGCAGACCCCACCCGTCGCCTCGGTGCTCATGACCGCCTGCTCGATCGCCAAGGCGGACATCTGGTCGGTCACGCGCTGGAACGTGCCCTTCATAGGGGTCCTGCTCCTCGTCCTCTTGCTGGTGACCTACGTTCCGGCCATCCCGCTCCTGCTCGTCGAGCTGTTCTACCGCTGAGGAGAGGCCATGCCGGGCCAGGTGCATCGGGAAATCGTCGAGCCCGGGATCGCCCGGGTGGTCCTCGACCAGCCCGCGCGGCTCAACGCGATCAGCGTGGCGATGTGGGACCGTTTGGGCGAGATCCTGCGCGAGCTCGACCGGGACGAGAGCCTGCGCTGCGTGATCCTCACCGGCGCGGGCGAGCGTGCCTTCTCGGTCGGGGCCGACATCACCGAATTCGAGGCGATCCGCTCGACCGTCGAGAAGGCCAAGGCCTATGCGCGGCGGACCCACGCCACGCTCGGTGCCCTGCGGGCGCTGCGCCACCCGGTGGTGGCGGCGATCGAGGGGCTGTGCGTGGGCGGCGGGCTCGAGCTCGCCTGCAACGCCGATCTGCGGATCGCCGGGCGAAGCTCGCGCTTCGGCATTCCCATCAAACGGTTGGGCCTGGTGGTGGCCTATGGCGAGCTCGCCCCGCTGATCCAGCTCGTGGGCAAGTCGAACGCTTTGCGGATCCTCCTCGAGGGCGATCTGTTGGCGGCCGAGGAGGCGCTGCGCATCGGCCTGGTCAATCGGATCGTCCCCGACGGGACGGTGATGGCCGAAGCGCTCGCCACGGCCCGGCGGATCGCCGAGGGCGCACCGCTCGTGGCCCGCTGGCACAAGAAGTTCGTCAACCGCCTGTTGGACCCGCGGCCGCTCGGGCCCGAAGAAGAGGAGGAGTCGTACGCCTGCTTCGGCACCGAGGACTTCGCCGAGGGGACCCGGGCCTTCCTCGAGAAGCGTCGGCCGGTCTTCAAGGGCCGCTGAGCGCGCAGTCGGGCCGCCAGAGCCGGGAGCTACCGATGAGCCTGCTCGAGGGTATCCGCGTCGTCGACCTCACCCACGTGATGGCCGGGCCCACCTGCACGCAGTTGCTGGCCGATCTCGGAGCGGAGGTGATCAAGGTCGAGCGGCTTCCCGACGGCGACGACAGCCGCCGGTCGGTGCCGCCCACTCTCGAGGGCCCCGACGGCAGCCGCGAATCGGCCGCGTTCTGTATCATGAACCGGGGCAAGCTCGGTCTCGCGCTCGATCTCAAGACGGCGGGCGGTCGGACCGTCATGGAACGGCTGCTCGACCGCGCCGACGTGCTGGTCGAGAACTACCGCCCCGGCACCCTCGACAAGCTGGGCTTCGGTTGGAGCCGCGTGCGCGAGCGCTGGCCGAAACTCGTCTATTGCACGATCACCGGCTTCGGCCGCACCGGACCCTATGCGCAAAAAGGCGGCTTCGATCTCGTGGCCCAGGCCATGTCCGGGATCATGAGCATCACCGGCACCCGCGCGGGCGAGCCGCCGGTCAAATGCGGACCGCCCTTGACCGACATCGGTGCCGGGATGTTGGCCGCGGTCGGCATCCTGGCGGCCCTGGTCGAGCGGGGGCGGACCGGGCGCGGCCGCCTGGTCGAGACCTCGTTGTTCGAGGCGGGCATCCTCTTCACCGCCTGGCAGTCGGCGATCGCGCTCGCCACCGGTCGCTCGCCGGGCCCGCTGGGCTCCGCTCATCCGCTCTCCGCGCCCTACGAGGCCTTTCCGACGGCCGATCGGTGGATCGTGGTGGGCGGGGCCAACCAGGCCAACTGGCGCCGGCTGTGCGAGATCCTGGGCGTCCCCGAGCTCGCCTGTGATCCGCGCTTCGCCACCAACGCCGACCGCATGGCCAATCTGGAGACCTTGCGGGCGATCCTCGCCGCGCGCTTCCGCACCAAACCCTCGGCCGAATGGCTCGCGGCCCTCGATGCGGCCGGGGTGCCGGCCGGGCCGGTCAACGAGATCGGCGAGATGCTGGCCGACCCGCAGACCCGGGCGCGCGACATGGTGGTCGAGGTCGAGCACAGCCGGCTCGGCCGGATCCGCACGCTCGGTTGCCCGATCAAGGTGGAGGGGGCCGCGACCGGCCCGCGCAAGGGCCCACCCCGTCTCGGTGAGGACACGGTGGCGATCCTCGAGGCCTGCGGCTTCGCGGCCGAGGAGATCGCGGCGCTCCTGGCCGAGGGGGCGGTGGCGACACCGCCGGAGCCTCGCGAGACGGCGCGGGCCGGGGGGCCCCGCGCATGAGGGTGCCGCGCCTCGCGCTCGTGATCGGCGATGCGGCCGGAATCGGCCCCGAGCTCACCGCTCGGCTTTTGGGCCGACCGGAGGTGGTCGAGCGGGCGGCGGTGTTGGTGATCGGTGATGCCCGGGTGCTGGAGCGCGGCATGGAGCAGGCCGGCGAGCGGCCGGCCGTCGCCGTCGCCGGTGATGCCGAGGCCGCGGCAGCGATGGTCGCGCCCGGCCGGCCGGTCCTGTGGGATCGGGGCGATTGCGATCCCGCCCTCTGCCCGCCCGGACGGGTCTCGGCGGTGGCCGGGGCGGCCGCGCTCGCCGCCTACCGCGCCGCGCTCGATCTGGCGGTGGCCGGCCTGGTCGACGCGATCACCTTCACCCCCTTCAACAAGCAGGCGATCCGGCTCGCCCACGGTTCTTACGAGGACGAGATCGTCGAAGCCGTGGCGCATCTCCGGCTCGAGCAGCCGGGCTGCGAATTCAATCTCGCCGAGGGGATCTGGAACGCGCGGGTGACCTCGCACGTGCCGCTCGCGGACGTGCCGAGGCTGCTCTCGATCGACCGGATCGTGGAACGGATCGCCACCACCCACGAGGTGCTGCGCGCCGCCGGCATCGCCCGGCCGCGGATCGCCGTGGCGGCGTTGAACCCGCACGCGGGCGAGGGTGGGGCGTTCGGCCGCGAGGAGATCGAGGTGATCGGCCCGGCCGTCGAGCAGGCCCGGGCCGCGGGCTCGCCTGCCGAGGGTCCGTTCCCGGCGGACACCGTGTTCCTTCGGGCGCGTGCGGGCGAGTTCGATGCGGTCGTGACCATGTACCACGACCAGGGGCAGATCGCGATCAAGCTCCTGGGCTTCGAGCGCGGGGTCACCGTGCTCTGGGGGTTGCCGGTACCGGTGACCACACCCGCCCACGGCACGGCCTTCGATCGTGTGGGCACCCGAACCGCGCTGCTCGGCCCCAGCCTCGAGGCGGTGCGGTTGGCCTGCGCCCTGGACGCCGCTCGGGCCCGCGCGAACGATGCGGCCGGCTCGCCCTGACCGCCACGATCGGAGCGGCGGGTGGCGATCCGGGTGGGGGGACGAGCGGCATCGGATCCACGGCTCCGCAGGGTCGTTCGCACGGGACGATGCCACCCCTCGGTAAAGAAAACGTCAACGCGCCCGAGCGACGTCGGACTCGTGCAGCGGTTTCGGTAGCCGATCCCGGCGGTGCCGGTCCACCGTTCGGAGGGGATCGGCAAAGAAGACCGTGGGCCTCGAGAAGCGTGGCCGCCCGCGCAGGCTAGAGGTGGGGCCGAGGCAGGCCGTGCCGTCCGCAGCTGAACCAGGGATCGGTCCGGGCGCGATCGTCGCCTGGCCGCCACGCTCCGACGAGGGCTGCGAAGGGGTTCGCGCGTGCGAAGGGGTGAGCGCGGGGTGTCGTTGGCGCGTGCAGCGGCGACGGGCGTTCGCAACGGAGGGAGGCCCCGGCGGGCGGCGGGGCGAGGCGCCGGGCGGCGGGGTCCGCCGCGACGGCCGGCTCCCGACGGGCTCGGTGGGGCGCGCAAGGCTATCGCGCCTCCTCGCGGGAGACGCCCCGCCTCGGACCTCGTGACCGATATCGACTTCGCTCGCCGCCCGCGGGCCGTGGCCTGCCGGGTGGTTCGGCTCGCGGGAAGAGGCGCTCCGGGCATCTCGGTTCGCGACGGACCGAGAAGCGTGCTCGACGGGTGACGGACGATCGCGGCCTGGGCCGGCCGGTGTAAAGAGAATGTTCACCTTTACCTTGCATCTTCGCGGGCGGGCGCGCGGACCGCTCCGGTGGACCGGCTCGGCTGCGGCGCCCGCACCGTGACGAGGAGGGTGACGGCATGGCGGCGATCGCAGGCGGTTCGGGCGAAGGCGCGGGATGGGCGGCCGAGTTGCCAGCGGGAGGCTGCTCCCGGCCGTGTGGCGGCGGGCCGGTGGGACGATCCAGGCGGTCACCGAGAGACCCGCCGTGATCGTCGATTCCGAGCGCTCGCAGCCGAGGGGAGCGGACGGAAGGCACGTTTCGAGCGGTTCGAACCACCCCAGGGCACCGGCGACGGTCGCCGATTCGGGGCGAGCCGTCGCCGTGGGTGCCCGCGGGTCGACCGCCGACGCTCACGGTTCGCCGGCGACGATCCGCACGAGATCGAGGCTCTCGAGGCCGCGGCCTTCGGCCAAGCCGCGCAGCGTCGCCTCGGGCCGGGCCTCCACCCCGCGCGCCGCCAGCCGCGCCAGCGCCGTGTCGACCGGCACGCCGAGCTCGCGGGCCAGCTCGGCCACGGTCTTGCGGCCGACCCCGCTGCCCGGCCCGTAGCGCTCGGCCAGGCTCGCGGGCCGCGGCGGCACCTCGGGCAGGACGGCGAACAGCGCCACCGGCGTGATGCCGAGCGTCCGGGCGGCGTCGAGCAGGCTCGTCTCCAGGCTCTCGACACGGAAGCCGCGCTGCGCCAGGTGGGCGAGCGTCGCCTCGAGGTCGAGCCCGGTGCGGCTCGCGAGCTCCGGTAACGGCAACACCTCGGCGTGACCGAAGGGCGGCTCGGCCGCACCGGCCCGTTGCCAGCTCGCCTTGACCCCGTCCTGCCAGGCGAACAGCTGCGCCGCCGGCGGGACGCCCAGGCCGGCGACGACGGCGACGGCCAGCCCCACAGCGATGCCGGTCGACAATTCGAGGCGTGGTCGCGGACGGGCGTGCCACCGATCGGCCACGTATTTGACGGACGAGTTCCAATCGAAGAACAGATAGACCGATATCACGAGCACGGAAAACAAGCTCGTCGAGACATGGAGGCGAGGCCAGGTGTCCGAGCCGAGGCCGGCCAGTCGCCAGGCGTTCCAGCGGGCGATCCGGTCGTGCGGCGCGATGAACAGCACGAGTCCAGAGAAGAGCACGACGAGGAAGGTCGTGGCCACGACGAACGCACGCGCGTGCAATTCGGGCACGGGCCGCGAGGTCGGACGGGTGGGGCCGGGCTCGTGGTCGATCGGGTCTCCTCGCTGGATCGTCTGCCGAAGAAGGGCTGCGGCGGGACGGGCCGATGACGGTTGCCGCCCCGCCCCGTACGGCCGGCCCCCGGGCGAACGATGGGGGGCCCGACCGGGGAAGGGGCGCCGGGGCGGGCGAGCGCGGGCGGCACGGGCGGTCGGCGCCGGCCCCGATGGACGCGCCGGCCGCAGCTTGCTAGCGGCTCGCCCGCCCGGGCCGCGGCCCGGTGCCAGGGGAGGGTGAGCGATGCGGCTGTTCGATCTGTCCGGCAAGGTGGCGCTCGTCACCGGCGGCAACGGCGGGATCGGGCTCGGCATGGCCAGGGGGCTGGCCGAGGCCGGGGCGGCGGTGGCGGTCGCCGGGCGCAACGAGGCCAAGAATGCGGAAGCGGTGGCCGAGCTGGGCCGGCTGGGCGCACGAGCGATCGCCGTGCAGGTCGACGTGACGAGCGAAGCGTCCTGCAAGGCGATGGTCGAGCGCACGGTGCGCGAGCTCGGCCGACTCGACATCCTGATCAACAATGCCGGCACCAACATCCGCAAGCGCCCCGAGGAGTACACGCTCGAGGAGTGGCGGCTGGTGCTGGAGACCAACCTCACCTCCGCGTTCGTGTGCTCGCTCGCCGCCTATCCACACATGAAAGCGGCCGGGGGTGGCAAGATCGTCAACATCGGCTCGATGATGTCGATCTTCGGCGCCTCGTTCACCACACCCTACGCCGCGAGCAAGGGTGGCATCGTCCAGATGACCAAGGCCATGGCCTGTGCCTGGGCGCAAGACAACATTCAGGTCAACGCGGTCCTGCCGGGTTGGATCGACACGGCCTTGACCCGTCAGGCGCGGGCCCAGATCCCGGGCCTGCACGAGAAGGTGATCGCCCGCACCCCGGCCGGCCGCTGGGGGGTACCGGAGGACTTCGCCGGCATCGCCGTGTTCTTGTGTTCACCGGCCTCGGATTTCCTGACCGGCACGGCCATCCCGGTGGACGGCGGCTATTCGGTGCAGGGTGCCGCCTGATCCGGCGGTCCGGTGCGCCGGGCCGGCTTCGAAAAAAATCGGAGCGGGAGGGGAGCGAGGGCTTGCGGGTCGAATGGCGAGGGGCCATCTGAGTGGGCGTGGTGGAACCAGCCCTGCGCGTCGGCCGTCGAAACGACCTCCCTCGCCCAGTGCCTCCATCCCGTGGTCGGCAAGGGTGCCGGCCGCGCACCTGAGCGAGTGAGTTACGAGTTTGCAGATCGGTATCGTCAAGTGGTTCAACGCCACCAAGGGTTACGGCTTCCTCCAGCCCGAGAAGGGTGGGCCGGACGCCTTCGTCCACATCAGCGCCGTGGAGCGCGCGGGCCTCGACGGCCTGCGTGAAGGCCAGCGGGTCCAGTACGAGCTGGTCCGCGGCCGCAACGGCAAGAGCTCGGCGGAGAACCTGAAGCTCGTCGGCTGACCGCGATCGGTCGGTCGACCTTCGATTTCGAAGGCGAGCGCGACGCCCCCGGAGGTCCCTCCGGGGGCGTCGTTCGTTTCCGGGTGGCCGAGGGCGAGGCTCCGGGCGACGACCTGGCCCCCATCACGCGGGAGGATCGGTTGCGGCGCCGGGCGGAGCGGTCGGGGCCACTGCCCGAGCTGGAGCAGCTCGCGGCATTCGCGGAGATCGTGCGGGCCGGCGGGTTCCACGCCGCGGCCCGCCGGCTGGGCGTGGCCCAGCCTTCGCTGTCGGCTCGGATCAAGGAGCTGGAGGGCCTGTTGGGGGTCGCGCTCTTGGAGCGGGGCGGGCGTCGCCTCAAGCTCACCCCAGAGGGCCGCGAACTGTTGGACTACGCCCAGCGGATCCTGGCCCTCGGCCGTGAGGCGGTCGAGCGGGTGGGGGCACGCGATCGGCCCGCCGGCCGGGTGCGGCTGGGGACGACCGCGATCCCTGCGGTCACCTGGCTACCGCATCTGATGGCGCGGCTCGCGCGGCTGCACCCGGCGATCCGTCTGGAGTTCGTGGTCGAGTCCAGCGAGACGCTGGCCGGGCTGTTGCGCGCCGGGGCGCTGGACCTGGCCTGCCTGGCCGGGCCGCTCGAGATGCCCGGGGTGGCGGTCGAGCCCTTGGGCGAGGTGGCCATGGCCTGGCTGGCCGGGCCGGGGATCGAGCTGCCCGCGGGTCCGCTCGGTCCCGCCGAGCTGGCTCGGGTCCCGATCATCACCGATACCCCGGGTAGCCATCTGCACGGCCTGGCGCTCGTCTGGTTCGCCACCGCCGGGGTCGAGCCCGAGTGCCATCACGCCTGCCCGAGCCTGCCCACGCGCATCCGTCTGGCGGCCCTGGGGCTCGGCGTCGCCATGGCGCCGGTCGTGGTGGCGCGCCGTGAGCTCGCCGAGGGGAGCTTGCGGATCCTCGACACCCGGCCGCCTTTGCCGGGCCTGCCCTACCTGTTGGCCGTGGCCGGCGCACCGCCCTCCCCGGCGGTGGCGGCGGTGGCCGAGCTCGCCCGCCGGGCGATGGCCGAGGAGCCGGCCTGGCCGATGCCGGTGGTGAGCGCTGCCGTCGATCGGCGATGATCGAAAACATCGATCGAAGAAGCCGAAAATCGTCGGTTCGTGAAAAGAAAACTTGACCGCTGCTCGCGCCGAGCCGATGGTGATCGACAACACCCACAGCTGGGGAGGGATCGATGTACCGCACGATCGTGCTCGCAGCGCTCGCCGCGGCCCTGCCGGCCGGCGGGCTCGCCGCCAAGGAACTGCGGGTCGGCTATTCGGCCGACATCGTGACCCTCGATCCGGCCAACCATCGCTCGCGGATCACCGAGGGAGTGATCCACAACATGTACGACGCGGTGCTGACCCGCACCGTCGACATGAAGGTGGTGCCCGAGCTCGCCGACAGCTTCCGCCAGATCGACGCGACCACCTACGAGATGCGGCTGCGTCCCGGCATCAAGTTCCACGACGGCAGCATCATGACCGCCGAGGACGTGAAGTTCACCTTCGACCGGCTCACCAAGGACGGCGCCATGGAGGGCAAGACGAGCCCCAGGAAGAGCCTGGTGGGCCCGCTTGCCGAGACCGAGATCGTCGATGCGCTCACCGTGCGCTTCAAGCTGTCCGCACCCTGGCCGGTCTTCCCGGCCTATCTGCCGTTCAACCAGGTGGTCTCCAAGGCCTATGTGGAGAAGGTCGGTTCCGACGGCATGGCCACTCGGCCGATGGGCTCGGGGCCGTTCCGCTTCGTCGAGTGGCGTAAGGGCGACTCCGTGATCATGGAGCGCTTCCCCGACTATTACGGCGGGGCCAGCGACATCCCGCCCGTCGGGCCGGCGCGGATCGAGCGCGTCGTCTTCAAGATCATTCCCGAGCCCGCCTCGCGGGTGGCGGCGCTGCTGGCCGGCGAGGTCGATCTGATCGACGAGTTGCCGCACCACGCGATCAAGCAGGTGGAGACCAACCCGCGCACCAAGGTCCTCAAGAGCAACGGTACGCGCAGCTTCTTCATCGACTTCAACCTGACGCGGCCGCCGTTCGACAAGGTCGCGGTGCGCAAGGCCGCCAACCACGCGGTCGACCGCCAGCTCGTGATCGACAAGATTCTCAACGGCCTGGCGGTGCCGCTCACCACGCTGATCAGCCCCGACTCGTTCGGCTACAACCCGGACCTCGAGCCGTGGACCTACGATCCGGAGCTGGCCAGGAAGCTCCTCGCCGACGCCGGCTACCCGAACGGGGTCGACGTCACCCTCGACGTCGACAACGCCTTCAAGGAGCAGGCCGAAGCGGTGGCGGCCATGCTCACCCGGGTGGGCATCCGGACCAAGGTCCAGCTGTGGGAGCGCACCGCGCTCACCGACCTGTGGAAGGACCCGACCAAGCACGACCGCAACATGCTGTTCCGCTCGTGGGGTGACGGTGCGCTCGACCCGGTCGGCATCTTCGTGCCCGTGCTCAAGACCAAGGATCGCGGCAACTTCTCGGGCTACAGCAATCCCGAGGTCGACGCTTTGTTGACCGCCGCCGACACCGAGGCCGACCAGGCCAAGCGCGCGGAAGCCTACCGCAAGGCGCAGGCGATCATCCGCGAGGAGGCGCCGCTCCTCTATCTCTGGCTGCCGCAGGACGTCTACGGCGCCAGCCGCCGGCTGATCGACTGGGAGCCCTCGCCGCGCGGGATCATCAAGCTGCACCGCGCAGCACTCGCGGACTGAGCCGCGCGGGCGGGCGACGAACGCAGAGGAGCCGGGCCCCGTGCGTCCGTTGGCACTCCTGGAGCGGCTTCTCCAGCTCGTTCCGGTGCTGCTCGGGATCAGCCTGGTCGTCTTCGCGATGATGCGGGCGACCCCGGGCGACCCAGTCGAGCTCATGCTCGGCGACGCGCTCGCCACCCCCGAGCAGCGCGAGGCGCTGCGCCGCGACATGGGCCTCGACCGGCCGCTGCCGGAGCGCTACCTGCATTTTCTCGGCAACGCCCTGACCTTGGAGTTCGGCCAGAGCTTCCACCATCGTCGTCCGGTGGCCGACGTCATCCTGGAGCGGCTACCGGCCACGGTCGAGCTCACTCTGGCCGCGATGACGATCGCCGTCGCCGTGGGTGTGCCGCTGGGCGTACTCGCCGCGCTCCGCCGCGACGGCTGGCTCGACCGGCTGGCCACCATCGTGGGCCTGGCCGGAGTGTCGATGCCCGGCTTCTGGCTAGGGATCCTCTTGATCCTGCTGTTCTCGGTGAAGCTCGGCTGGTTTCCGGTCGCCGGGCGGATCGGCTTCGGCGCCGAAGTACCGTTCGTCACCGGCTTCTTGTCGATCGACACGCTGCTGGCCGGCCGTCTCGACTCGTTCCTGGAAGCTTTGCGCCATCTCCTGTTGCCCGCGGTCACCCTGGGTCTCGCCATGGCGGCCCTGCTCATGCGCGTGACCCGCACGGCCATGCTGGAGACGCTGCGCCAGGACTACGTCACCTTCGCCACCGCCAAGGGGCTGTCGCGTCGCCGGGTGGTGCTCGTCCACGCGCTCAAGAACGCGCTCACGCCGACGGTCACCGTGGCGGCGATCGAGACCGGCACGCTTCTGGGCGGCAACATGATCGTCGAGACGGTGTTCGGCTGGCCCGGGCTCGGCCGGCTCGTGGTCGAAGGCATCTTCACCCGCAACTACCCGGTCGTCCAGGCCGCCGTGCTCCTCTACGCGCTCACCTACGTGCTCTTGAACCTTCTAGCCGACGTCCTCCAGACGGTTCTCAATCCCAGGGTGCGGCTGTGAGGGTAGGGACGTCCGAGGGCGGGGGTCCGCTCGCCGCCACACCCGGGGCGCCCCGGGGCAGCTCGCCGATGGCCGCGAGCCTGGCCGAACTCCTGACCAACCGGACGACGCTCGTCGCCATCGCCGTCGTGCTGCTGGTGGCGCTGGTGGCGCTGTTCGCTCCCTGGCTGGCACCGCACGACCCCTACGAGTCCGACCTGTTCCGCCGCTTGCAGCCACCGGCCTGGCTGCCGGGCGGGGAATGGACCCATCCCCTGGGCTGCGATCAGCTCGGCCGCGACATCCTCTCGCGGATCCTCTACGGCGCCCGGGTGTCGATGACCATCGGCCTTCTGGTCGTCGGGATCGCCGCGGTGATCGGCACCACGCTGGGCGTGCTGGCCGGCTATCGGCGCGGCTGGGTCGACGCGCTGATCGGCCGGGTGGTCGACACGCTGTTGGGCTTTCCCTACCTCGTGTTCGCGATCGGGCTCATGGCGGCGATGGGCCCCGGCCTGTCCAACATCGTCCTGGCGCTGGTCCTCAAGGAGTGGGTGCTCACCTGCCGGGTGGCACGCGCCGAAACCATCGCCGCCCGGGAGATGGAGTACGTCGAGGCCGCGCGGGCCCTGGGCGTGACCCCGGCGCGGATCATGGCGCGGGAGATCCTGCCCAACATCCTCTCGCCGGTCCTGGTGGTCGCCACCTTCCGCATGGCGACCATCGTCATCCTCGAGGCGAGCCTCTCCTTCCTGGGCCTGGGCGTACAGCCGCCGGTCCCGTCCTGGGGGTCGATGGTGGCCGACGGCCGCGCCTTTCTGTTGGACGCCTGGTGGGTGGCCACGCTTCCGGGGGTGGCGATCTTCGTGCTGGTGCTCGCCATCAATCTCGCGAGTCAGGGCCTGCGCGACGCCTTCGATCCGAGGCTCCGTGCATGAGCGGCCCGCTCCTCGAGATCCGCGGCCTGGAGGTGGTCTTCCCCACCCCGCTCGGCCTCGTGCGCGCGGTCGACGGCGTCGATCTCGAGGTCCACGCCGGAGAATGTTTGGGAGTGGTGGGCGAATCGGGTTCGGGCAAGAGCGTCACCTTCATGGCCGTGCTCGGCCTTCTGCGCCCACCCGGGCGGATCGCCGGAGGCGAAATCCGCTTCGAGGGGCGCTCGATCGTAGGCCTGCCCGAAGCCGAACTGCGCCGACTGCGCGGCCGGGCGATCGCCATCACCTTGCAGGACGCGCTCACCGCCTTGAACCCGGCGCTCTCCGTCGAGCAGCAGATCCGCGAGACCTTGCGCGCGCACGACCCCGAGGCGCGCCGCGCCCGCTCGGCCGGGTCCCTACGCGATCGAGCGATCGAGCTGTTGCGCCTTGTGGGCATCCCCGAACCGGCGCGGCGGCTGGCGAGCTATCCGCACGAGCTGTCGGGCGGCCAGCGCCAGCGGGTGATGATCGCGATCGCCCTCGCCTGTCGGCCGCGGCTTCTGATCGCCGACGAGCTGACCACCGCCCTCGACGTCACCGTCCAGGCGCAAGTGCTCGACCTGTTGGCCGAGCTGCGCGTCCGACTCGGCACCGCGATCGTCCTAGTGAGCCACGATCTGGGCGTGGTCGCCGAGCGTTGCGATCGGGTGGTGGTCATGTACGCCGGCCAGGTCGTCGAGACCGGGCCCACGGCGGCGGTGATCGCCGATCCGCTCCATCCCTACACGCGGGGCCTTCTGGCCTCGATCCCCTCGATCACCGAGCCGGACCGGCCGATCCGGCCGATCCCCGGGCAGATGGCCGATCCGATCCGCCCGCCGCCGGGCTGCCGGTTCGCGCCGCGCTGCCCGCTGGCCCGCAAGGCGTGCCGGGCCCCGGTCGACCTGCGACGGCCGGCCGCCGAGCGCACGGTCCGCTGCATCGAGGTCCCGGCGTGAGCGCGACACCGACCACCGTCGGCCCGGCACGCGACGCGCCCGTGGTTGCGGCCGCGCCCGCCCGCCCGCTCCTGGAGATCGACGGGCTCGTCAAACATTTCGACCTGCGCCGCGGCTTGCGCCGGCTCCTGCAGCCGGCCGAGGGCAACATCGTGCGCGCCCTGGACGGGGTCGACCTGGCGCTGTTCCGCGGCGAGATTTTGGGGCTCATCGGCGAGTCCGGCTCGGGAAAGAGCACGCTCGGGCGCTGCGCGCTGCGGCTGATCGAGCCGACCGCCGGCAGCGTGCGCTTCGACGGGATCGACCTCACGAGCCTCGATCCGGCGGCCCTCACCGCTTTGCGCCGGCGCATGCAGATCGTCTTCCAGGATCCTTATGCGAGCTTGAACCCCCGGCGCACGGTCGAGCAGATCGTGGGCCTGGGGCTTCTGGTCCACGAGCGACTGTCGCGCGCCCGGGCACGTGAGCGGGTCGCCGCCATGTTGGAGCGGGTGGGGCTCGCGGCCGCCCATCTCGACCGCTATCCCCATCAATTCTCGGGTGGCCAACGCCAGCGCATCGGCATCGCCCGGGCGCTCGTGCTACGCCCCGAGTTCGTCGTGCTGGACGAGCCGGCCTCGGCGCTCGACGTCTCGGTCCAGGCGCAGATCCTGCAGTTGTTGGGCGAGCTCCAGGCGGATCTCGGCCTCACTTATCTGTTCATCGCCCACGATCTGGCGGTGGTGGCCCATCTGAGCGACCGGGTGGCGGTGCTCTATCTCGGCCGGCTGGTCGAGGTCGGACCGACCCGGCAGGTGCTGCGCGAGCCGGCACATCCTTACACGCGCGCCCTGCTCGACGCCGTGCCGCGGCTCGACGCCCGGGGGCGGCGCTCCACCGGCCGGTTGCAGGGCGAGCCGCCTTCGCCGCTGAACCCGCCCAGGGGATGCCGGTTCCACCCGCGCTGCCCGCACGCGATGGCCATCTGCCGCGAGCGCGAGCCGGTGTTGCGCGAGCTGGCGTCGGGCCACCGGGCGGCCTGCCATCTGCACGGTGGGCCGGCATGAGCGACCGGTTCGCCGCGCCGCCGGTGCAGCTGCTGGTCCTGGAGGGCGACCCTTACGCCCGCGGCCGGGCCCAGGCCGCGGCCCGGCCCGATCTCGTCGCGGCCGTGCGCGAGGCCGTGGCGCTGCGCCTGGCCGAGCTCGGGGAGGCCCTGGAGCGGCCGGAGGTGCGGACCTTCCTCGCCGCTCAGCGGACCGCCACCGAGCGCCACCATCCCGCGGCGCTCGCCGAGATCGCCGGGATCGCCGATGGCTTCGCGCTGGCGGCCGAGCAGCTGTTCGCCTGGCTGCACGCCTCGACGATCCTCGATTTGCTCGAGGCTCCGGCGGGTGAGACCGAGGGCTGCACCGCCCTCGCGCTCGCCACGGCCGATGGCGCGCTCCTCGCCAAGAACCGCGACTACCGGGAGGAGCACCGTGCCCTGCAGCAGGTGATGCTGCACCGACCGGTTCGGGGGCCGGCGTTCCTCGTGGTGGGCTCGCTCGGTGCGCCGGGCTGTTTCTCTTCGGGAATCAACGCCGACGGCCTGGCGTTGGCCGACACCGCCAGCCGCACCCGCGATCTCGGCCCCGGCCTGCACCGTTACTTCCTCCTCACCCTGCTCCTCGAGCGCTGCGCCACGGTGGAGGCGGCGCTGGAGACGATCCGCGCGATCCCGCACACCGGGAGCGGTTGCCTGGTCCTCGCCGACTCCCGTGGTGCCCTGGCCGCGGTCGAGCTCGGCCACCGGCGGCTCGCCATCGAGCGCGGAACCGCCGGTCGGATCGGCCGCACCAACCACCACACCGATCCCCGGACGGCACCGTTCGATCTCGTGAGCCCGGCGACCGCCGCTGCGCGCGCCAACTCGATCGCCCGCCTGCGGGTGCTGGAACGCGGGCTCGCCGCGCTCGCGGCCGGGCCCTCGGCCGACGCCGTCGCGGGGCTCCTCGCCCACCACGCCGACACCGACGGTCCGGCGCTGTGCCGGCACGGCGGCGCCGATCTCGCCGCCACGATCTCGACGGCGATCTACGACACGGCCGCTCGCCATCTCCGGTTCTGCGCCGGACCGCCTTGTGGCGGTGGATGGCGGCATTTCGCGCTGGACGGCGGTCCACCCCGGGCGAGCCGATCGACCACCGATCTCGGGAGCATCCGAACTTGAGACCCTTCACCATCGCCTGTCCGACCGGCCATCTGGCCTTCACGCCGCTCGAGAAGGACAGCTTCCTCGCGGCCTGCCGGCAGCGGCCCGATGCGATCGTCGCGGATGCCGGCTCGTGCGACATCGGCCCTCGGCCACTCGGGGCCGACCGGCACGTGAGCCTGGAAGTGCACCAGCGCCACGACCTCGAGGTCATGCTGTTGGAGGCGCGCCGGCTGGGTGTGCCGATGATCGTGGGGTCGGCTTCGGATACCGGCACCGATCGCGGGGTCGACCAGTTCGTGCGGCTGATCCGGGAGATCGCCGCCGAGCACCGCCTGGCGCCGTTCACCCTCGCCGCGATCTATTCCGAGCAGCGGATCGAGGACCTCCTGGCGCGGCTGCAGCGGGGGGCCCGGATCGAGGGACTCGACGGCCGGCCGGACGCCGATGCCGCCACCTTGCGGCGCACCTCGCGGGTGGTGGCGGTCATGAACGCCGAGCCGATCCGCCGGGCGCTGCGCGAGGGGGCGGAGGTGGTGATCGCCGGGCGAGCCTCGGATTGCTCACTGTTCGCCGCCCCACTCCTGGAGGCCGGGTTCTCACAGGCGATCGCCTATTACACCGGCAAGCTCATGGAATGCGCCTCGTTCTGCTGCGAGCCCTACATGGGCAAGGAGACGATCCTGGGCACGGTCGAGGGTGAGTCGGTCGTCGTCCGGGCCGTCCATCCCGAGCAGCGTTGCACGCCGGCCTCGCTCGCCAGCCACGCCATGTACGAGCGCACCGACCCGTTCCGCGAGTTCGTCGCGGGCGGTTGGATCGACATGAGCAACTGCCGCTACGAGCAGGTCGACGCCAAGGGGACCCGCGCTTCGGGCGCCGTGTTCCACGCGACGCAGCCGATCAAGGTCAAGCTCGAGGGGGCCGGCCGGGTCGGCGAGCGTCGGCTCGCGATCGTCGGCGTGCGCGATCCGCAGACCATCGCCGCGATCGACCGGGCGATCGCCTGGGCTCGTGGCAAGGTCGCCGAGCGGTTCGGCCCCGAGGGCACGGGCTGGCGGCTCTTCTACCATTGCTACGGGCGGGACGCGGTGATGAAGGAGCTCGACCCCGACCCGCCCGCGGCACCCCACGAGCTCGGCATCGTGGTCGAGGCGGTCCACGAGGACGGCCGACAGGCCGAGGAGATCGCGGCGCTGGCCGCGCGCAACCTGTTCTATGCGCGCCTGGCCGACACCAAGGGGACCGCCGGGGCGGCGGCTCTCATGTCCGACGAGATCCTCGTGGGCGAGCCGGCCTACGAGTGGACCTTGAACCACGTGATCGAAGTGGCCGATCCCGGCGAGCTGTTCCGCACCCGCTTGCTCGTGATCGACGGCCGGGCCGGGGAGGGGAACCGATGACCCGCTTGCGTGAGCTGGCTTCCACCATCCGCTCCAAGAACGCGGGCGTGGACCATCTGACCTTCGACGTGATCTTCCGCGATCGCGCCGCCTTCAAGCGGGTGCGCGATTCCGGTGCCCTCGCCCCCGAGAAGATCTGCGCACTCTTCAAGATCCCACGCGAGCGGCTCACCCATCATTGCGTGTTCGAGCCGGCGCAGGCCATCAAGTTCACGATCCGCCGGCGTGCGCCCTCGGGTGGCCCGGGCGAGACCGATGTCTTCGGTGCTCAGCAATACGCGCCGCTGTTCGACGTCGAGGTGCCCTGAAGGCGCCGGACGGCCTTCGGCCGGCCGCGATCGGGCCCGGCTCGATCCCCCTCGTTCCCTCATCGGTAAGGATCCGAGCGGGCCGGCGCGGCCCTCGCCGGCGGTCGACCCGTGCGGTGCGACGCCCCGAGTTCACGGTCGCGGAGCGCGAGCTCGCCGCGTGCGCCCGGCCGGTTCGCGCGTCTTCAGGCGCGGGCGCGGGCCACGGCGGCGATCATCGCCCAGGTCTGGGTCAGTGCGTCGCTCGAGGCTGGTCGAGAGCGCAGGCCACGGGTGAAGAGCCGAGCGATCAGACGCGCTCGAAGCGTGTGGTGCATCGGCAGGAACGCGAGCCCCAGGCAGAGGCTCCCGTCCTCGGCTCGCCAAGTCCGCACGATCTCTCCCGGCATCCAGCCGACCTCGCCGATCCACAGCTCGACCGTCCGACCGGGTCCGAACGCAGCGCCCGCCGGGTCGGGCGGGCGACCGTCGTCGCTCCGGTCACCCTCGGCCACCAGGCGGACCGCGGCACCGATCAAGGACAGATCGAGGCCTCGGACCGTGAGCTCGACGGGATTACGGGCATCGGCGTTACGCGGGACCTCGCACGCCGGTCGGTCCCGACACGGTTCGCCGGCCACACCTTCGCGCGGTTCGCGATCACCGGCCGACCGGTCGGGACCGATCCGGGCGCTGCTCGCGCGCAAACGGGTGACCTCGACCCACGGGAATCGCTCCTCGCGGCGCGGGGAAGGCGGGGTCGTGGCGATCACCGAGACGACGAGCAACAGGATCGAGTTGACCGCGGCCCAGAACACCACGATCGGGATCAGGTCGTCGAGCGCGTCGCCGTGCCAGTCGCCCGCGCTCGCCACCAGAAGGCCCAGAAGGTTCGCGCAAGCGAGGCCCAGCGACAGAGCGAGGGTGGGCCCGTCCCGGGCCGCTTCGCTGCGAGCGTCCGCTCCTTTGGGCGTGACCTTGAAGGGGTGGCCGAACGGTTTGACGAGGGTGGTCAGCACCACCGGCAGCAGCCGGAAGCCGCGCAACATCGCGACGATCGTGCCGGCCGCCGGGACGTAGTTGCGCGGTGCGAGCCGGCGCAGGAGCGTGACGATCGCGAGAAGCGTGGCGACTTGATAGGAGACGACGTCCTCCAACGTGGCCCCGAGCAGCGGACGCAGGCTCGTGAGCAGCGTGACGGCCGGTGCGGCCATGAACACGAGCTGCGAGATCCCTTCGCCGATCCAGTGGGTCGGCAAGAAAAAGATGCGCTGGGCGAGTGTGAGCCCGGGTCCGAAGGGACCGTTGGGTAGGAACATGATCTGGAGGGCACCTCGCGCCCAGCGGGCTCGCTGGACGAAGAAGGCGCCCAGCGACTCCGGTGCGAGGCCGAACGCGAGCGGCTCGTGCAGGTAGATCGTCCGGTAGCCCCGACGCAGCAAGGTGAGCGTGAGGAGCATGTCCTCGGTGATCGAATCGGTGGGCAGCTTGCCGCCGATGCTGTCGAGCGCGGCGCGGCGGATGATCCCGTTCGAGCCGCAGCAGAAGGCGACACCCCAGCCGTCGCGCCCCCGCATGATGTCGTCGAAGAAGAAACGTTGCTCGTCGGCCATCCGCTCGCGCAGATCGAGGCTCGCCTGGATCGGGTCGGCGTTGAAGAAGGTGTGCGGTGCTTGGACGATACCGATCGAGGGATCGTCGAAAAATCCGATCATTCGCCACAGCATGTTACGCTGCGGGACGAAGTCGGCATCGAGGACGAGCACGAACTCGCCCCCCGTCCGCTCGAGGGCGGCGTTGATGTTGCCGGCTTTGGCATGGCGATTGTCGGGCCGGGTGAGATGGATGGCCCCCTCGCGCCGAGCCAGTTCCGCCACCCAGTCCCGGCGGCCGTCGTCGAGGACGTAGACACGAATCTTGTCCCTCGGCCAGTCGAGCCGGGTGGCCCCGACGATGGTCTTCTCGAGAACCTCGGGCCCCTCGTTGTAGGTCGCGATGAACACGTCGACCGTGGGCAAGGCGCTCGGATCGAGCGCCCGCAGCCGCGCTTCGTGCCGGTCGGCCTCCTCGTTGCGGTCGCGGCGCCGTAGCAGCAGGGCGAGCAACAGGACCGCGTCGACCCACGCCAACAGCTCGCCAGCGGCGAAGATCCAGACGAACAGACCCTGGGGATCAAGCCCCGCACCGCTCAACGTCACCGTCGAGCGCCACCACAGATAACGAGCGAAGAGCACGAGGAACACCGCCGTCCCGGCGAGCTGGACCGATCGGCGCCGCCACGCGCCGGCGGGCACGAGAAACCAGATCGCTCCCACGAGGGCGAGCGGCGCCAAGAAGGCCAGTTCGTCCGACATGGTGGCCGCGGGCGTCGCGCCTCGAGCCTCACGGAGGCCCGTCGCTCGCCGCCTCGACGAAGGGGGCGCTCGATGGAGGTCGAGAACGGGTCCCGGGCGTGCGCTCCCCCCGCTCGGCCCGCGCGGCGGCGGTCCGCGGTGAGAACGCATGCAGCCGTTCGACGACGCCGTCGAGGTGTAGTCGATCGCCGAGCCATGCCAGGGCTCGGCTGGCCGCCGTCGGCGCGTGCAAATGGACCTCCGCCCCGCGACCGACGTCGCAGAATCGGGTCGCGTCGCCGGTTCGATCCGGATGATCGAGCAGGATGCGCAGTTCGCCCGAGCCGAGCTTGCGGGGTTTGGCGGCGAGCTCGCGACCGTCCAGGACCGCGCCCGCTCCCATGACCGCGAGCACCCGGCTCTCCTCCCAATGATCCGAGCCCCGCAAGCGCACCGAGGCCGGTGTCCCGATCTCCAAGCGCCCGACGTGACGCTCGGCGACCGTCACCTCGAGGAATCGACGGGTGCAGTCGACGAACTGTCCGACGATGTCGCCGGTGTGCACCGAGGTGCCCGCGGGCGGACTCGCCGACCACACGGCTCCGGGCCCCGGAGCGGTCGGCGCGAAGCGGGCGCGCCGGGCGACCGAAGCGTGGGCCCGGGCCACGCGCAGCCGGGCCGCCTCGAGATCGTGGCGCAGTCGCAGCCGCTCGGCGGTGAGCTCGACCAGCTGGCGGCGGTGCAGGTCGAGGGTCTGTTGGAGATGGACGCTCTCCCCGGCGCCGAGGTCCAAGGCGAACCCGGCGCGAGCGGCCTCTCGCTCGAGCGCCAAGCTTTCGGCGGTGGCGAGAGCGGCGGTGCGCTCGGCGGCGAGCGCGTCGCGCTCGAAACGTAGGTCGTCGACGGCGGAGGCTTTCGCGGCACCACGGGCGGCCAGTCGGACGGTCCGCGCGAGCGTGGCGTCGAGCGCCCCCAGGCGGGCTTCGAGCGATCGGGCTCGGGCCAGCGCCGCGTGCTCGCGCCGTCCGAGCCACTCGACGAGCAGCGCCCGCCGGCGCTCCGCCCGCGCCTCCAGCTCGTCGAGCAGGGCCCGGAGCTCGGCCAGCCGGTCCTCGACGGCGGCGAGCTCGTTGGCCGTTCGCCGCTCGTGCAGCTCGGCCTCGTCGAGCACCTCGCGTGGGGCTGCGCTCGCTTCGACGACCAGGACGACCTCGCCGGCTCGCAGCGGCGAGCCCGCCGAGGCCGAGGGAACCACGATCTGCCCGTCGACCGGGCTGCGCAGCGTGACCAGTTGCGCGTTGACCACGGCCGAGGTGCCGACGATCCGCACGAGATAGGGCCACAGCACCCAGCCGGCCGCCACCAGCAGGGCCAGACCGAAGACGATCCGAACGACCCGCAACACCTCGCAGCCTCGAGCGGCTCCCCTGGAACCGCGGCGAGGCTACACGGCGAGTCTCGAGAAAAGGTTAACGGGCTGCGCCCGCGGCCTTTGCGGTCGAATGTCGGCTCGCTCGGCCGGGCGGGCCGTGCGGCGCGGAGGATCCGCCGGGTCCGGTCCCTCGCGGGGACCGTCCGGCCGGCGGGGGCCATCGAGCCCGCGATCGGTGGCTGACGCCGTTCGGGCGGCGCACGCCCCTCGGACGACCGGCGGACCCGCGGCGTGGCCTCTCCGTTCGGTGCCGAGGGACGAAGACGGTGCTAATACCGCACGGCTGCCGTGGTGCCGCAGGAGGGACTCGAACCCCCGACCCGCGCATTACGAATGCGCTGCTCTACCAGCTGAGCTACTGCGGCCGCCGGCGGCACTATAGCCCCGGGTGGCGCGGGCGCAAGCCGCGCCCGGGGCGGCCCGGCCCCTGCCGTTCATCGAGGTGATCCCGCTTCCCCGCCCCTGTTCACCAGCGGGGGCCGAGGAGGCGGTCGCCCGCTTCGGCCGGGCGCTCGACGCCGCCGGCGACGAGCCGGCGCGGCTGGCGCGGGGCTAGGACGCCTCCGGCGCTTGGTCGCCGGGCGGGGCGGTGCTAGCCTCGAAGCCGGCTGTCGGGTGCGTTCCGGGGGTGCCGCCATGCTCCGAGCCGCACGCCTTCTCCTGGCCCTCCTCCTGCTCGCGACGCTCGCCTGGCCCGAGCGGGCGCGGGCCGGGATGGAGGAGGCCACCGCGGCCTACCGTCGCGGCGACTATGCGAGCGCCGCGCGCGAGCTTCGGCCGCTCGCCGAAAAAGGCGACGCGGATGCGCAGTTCAATCTCGGCCTGTTGTACCTTCTGGGCCGGGGTGTGCCGCAGGATCATGGCGAGGCGGCCCGCTGGTGGCGCAAGGCGGCCGAGCAGGGCCTCGCGGACGCGCAATTCAATCTTGGCGTGTCCTACGAGAGGGGTGAGGGGGTACCGAAGGATTACGGGGAGGCGGCGCGCTGGTTTCGGAAGGCGGCCGAACAGGGACACGCGACCGCGCAGTACAATCTGGGCCTGCTGTACGATCAGGGCCGGGGCGTGCCGCAGGATTACGGCGAGGCGGCGCGCTGGTACCGGAAGGCGGCCGAACTGGGGGACGTCTCGGCGCAGACCAATCTGGGCGTGCTCCACTTTCGGGGCCGAGGTGTGCCGCAGGATCATGCCGAGGCGGCTCACTGGTGGCGGAAGGCGGCCGAGCAGGGTGACGCGCTCGCTCAGTTCAATCTGGGCAACCTGTACGAGCGGGGCTGGGGCGTGCCGCGTGATCTCGTTTACGCCTACATGTGGTACGATGTGGCCGCAGCGCGCGTAACCGGCCCCGCCCAGCGCCGGGAAGCCGTGCGCAACCGCGACCGGGGGTGCGGCGCAGCTCGGCCCGGGCGAGCTCGCCCGCGCCCAGCGGCTCGCCCGGGAATGGCAACCGCGGGGCGCGGAGCCCGCACCCAGCGAGCGCGGTGCGGCGACCGTTACGGGGGCGACCCCACCCGGCCAGGGCGAGCCGAGTGCGCCAGGTGGCGGTCCCGTGCTGGTGGCGGAGGCGCAGCGCTTGCTGGCTGCGCTCGGCTTCGACCCGGGGCCCGCCGACGGGGTGGCCGGGCGTCGCACGCGAGCGGCCGTGCGAGCGTATCAGCGCGCGACGGGCCTGCCCGAAACGGGCGTGATCGACGAGTCGCTGCTGGCCTCCCTGCGATCGGCCGCCGGTCGGCGCTGATCGGGCCGCCCGAGCGCCCGGCGTCGCCGGACCGGAGGGGGGCGGCGGGTCCTGCCGAGGATCGGGACCGACGACCCGCGGTGCGCTTCCTCGCGGCCCACGGGGTGGCCGTGGCGAGCGAGCCGGATGCGCGGCCGCTCTCGCCCGAGGCCCTGGCCGAGGAGGCCCGACGGATCGCCGTGCGGGTCGAGTGCCTGGGCTGAACAGCTGCGCAGCCGGGCGCCGTCGCCGTCTCATCCGGGCATCCGCAGGCCCGGCGGCAGCGGGCTTGCGTGCGAAGCGCGCTCTGCTAGCCCCGCGGCGGATCGGACCCGCCGGCGGGAGCGCCCATGGACGCGCGCGCCTTTTGCCTGTTCCTCGATCTCGACGGAACATTGCTCGACATCGCCCCGGCACCCTCGGCCGTGGTCGTGCCCGAGGGGCTGGTGGCCGACCTCGCCGCGGTCGCGGCGCGGCTCGACGGCGCGCTCGCGATCCTGAGCGGCCGGGCGATCGCCGAGCTCGACCGGCTGCTGGCCCCGCTGCGTCTGCCTGCGGCCGGCGTGCACGGTGCGGAGCTGCGGCTCGCGGCCGATGGCCCGATCCTGCGCCGGGATCCGCCGGCCGGCCTCACGCGTGCGCGGGCGCTGCTCGCCGCGGCCGCGCTGCCTACGGGCGTCGAGGTCGAGGACAAGGGGCTCGCCCTGGCGCTGCACTGGCGCCGGGCGGCCGAGCCGCCCGCGGACCTCCTGGCCCTCCTCGAGGACCTGGCCCGCGAGCCGGGAAGCGGCCTCGAGGCGCTGCGGGGCAAGGCCGTGCTGGAACTGCGCGGTGCCGGGCTGGACAAGGGCCGGGCGGTGGCGGAATTTCTGATCCGGCCGCCCTTCGCCGGTCGGGTGCCGATCGGCGTGGGCGACGATCGGACCGATCTCGACGCGTTTCGGGCCGTCGAGGCCGCGGGGGGCCGGGCGCTGGCGGTGGGGCCGCGGGCACCCGGCGGTCGCGTGCCGGTGTTCGCGGGGCCGGCTGCGGTGCGGGCCTGGCTCGCCAGGGTGGCCCGCGGTGGGCCTTTGCTGCCCGCGGAGGGCTGAGGAGGGATGAGCGAGCTCGATCTCGGGGTGGTGGGCAACGGGATCGTGGCGGCGCTCGTCGACCGCGAGGCGAGCATCGTCTGGTGCTGCCATCCGCGGCTCGACGCCGATCCGGTGTTCTGCGCGCTGCTCGAGCCCGTGGCCGGCCCGGACGAAGGCCGCTTCGCGATCCAGATCGACGGCTTGGTCTCGAGCGAGCGCGCTTATGTCGGCAACAGCGCGGTGCTGCGCACCACGCTTCGCGATGCGGCCGGCCGGGCGCTGGTGGTGACCGATTTCGCGCCGCGCTTTCGCCACTACGATCGGATCTTCCGGCCGCCGATGCTGATCCGCAAGCTCGAGCCCGTGGGCGGGGCGCCGCTCGTCCGGGTGCGGGTGCGGCCGTTGTTCGACTACGGCGCGGCCGTGCCGCAGCGGATCCCGGGCAGCAACCACGTGCGCTTCGTGAGCGCCGCGGGGGCCCTGCGGGTGACCACCGATCTGCCGGTGGCGGCCCTCGAGCGCGAGGCGCCCTGGGCACTCGACCGGCCGGCCTGGCTGGTGTTGGGGCCCGACGAGAGCTTCGCCGCCCCGCTCGAGCGTACCGCCGCCGAGTTCCTGGACCGCACGCTCGACTATTGGAGCGAGTGGACCCGCTATCTCTCGGTGCCGTTCGAGTGGCAGGAGGCGGTGATCCGTGCCGCCGTCACCTTGAAGCTGTGCGCCTTCGAGGACACCGGGGCGATCGTGGCCGCGCTCACCACCTCGATCCCCGAGGCCCCCGGCACGGCCCGCACCTGGGATTACCGTTATTGCTGGTTGCGCGACGCCTTCTTCGTGGTTCAGGCGCTCAACCGGCTGGGCGCCACCCGGACGATGGAGGACTATCTGCGTTGGATCGGCACGGTGGTGAGCCTGGCTCCGGGGCGCGAGCTGGCCCCGGTCTACGCGGTCGTGCCCTCCGAGCCGCTGCCGGAGCGGATCGTCACGAGCCTGCGCGGCTATCGCGGCCAGGGCCCGGTCCGGGTCGGCAACCAGGCGGCCGAGCAGCGGCAGAACGATTCGTACGGGAGCGTCGTGCTGGCGGCGGCCCAGATGTTCTACGACCACCGCCTCCCCGAGCGCGGCGGGCCGGCGCTGTTCCGCACCCTGGAGGGGCTCGGGGAGACCGCGGCGCGGGTGGCCCTCGAGCCCGATGCCGGCCTCTGGGAATATCGGGGTCGCCGCGCCGTGCACACCCATTCGGCGGCGATGTGCTGGGCGGCCTGCCATCATCTGGGCAAGATCGCCCAACGCCTGGGCCTGCTCGACCGCGCCGCCCGCTGGCGGGCCGAGGCGGATCGAATCCGCAAGGCGATCCTGGCCGAGGCCTGGCGGGCCGAAGAGGGCACGTTCGTCGCCACCTTCGGCGGCCGCGGGCTCGACGCCAGCCTGTTGCTGTTGCACGAGATCGGCTTTCTGTCGACCGACGATCCGCGCTTCGCCGGCACGGTCGAGGCCATCGGCCGGCGGTTGCGGCGCGGCGGCCGGCTGATGCGCTACGACGAGGAGGACGATTTCGGCCTGCCCGAGACCTCCTTCAACGTGTGCGCCTTCTGGTACATCGAGGCGCTCGCGGCCCTCGGCCGGCGCGAGGAGGCCCGCGAGCTGTTCGAGGGCATGCTCGCCGCGCGCACCAGCCTGGGGCTGCTCGCCGAGGACCTCGACCCGCTCACGGGCGAGCCCTGGGGCAACTTCCCGCAGACCTACTCCATGGTGGGATTGATCACGAGTGCCATGCGTCTGTCCAAGAGCTGGGAGGAGGCGTTCTGGCGCGGCTCGTGATCGTCTCGAACCGGGTGGGCCTGCCCGACGAGGCCGGCCGCCGGGCTGGTGGCCTCGAGGTGGCGCTGCGCGACGCGCTGCGCGACCGGGGCGGAGTGTGGGTCGGCTGGAGCGGCGAGGTGGCGGAGGGCGAGCCCGGACCGCCGAAAAGCCTGCGCCGCGGCCGGGTCACCTATGTCACGCTCGACCTCGACCAGGAGGGCTACGAGCGCTTCTATCTGGGCTTCGCCAACGGCACGCTCTGGCCGCTGTTCCATTACCGGCTCGGGCTCATCGGCTTCCGCCGCGCCGATCTTTCCGCCTATCTCGCCGTCAACGAGCGCTTCGCAGGCGTGATCGCCGAGGAGCTCCGCGAGGACGATCTCGTGTGGGTGCACGATTACCACTTCTTGCCGCTGGCTGCGGCACTGCGCCGACGCGGGGTGAGCAACCGGCTGGGCTTCTTCCTCCACATCCCGTTCCCAGCGCCGGAGGTGTTGCGGGCTCTGCCCCGCCACGAGGACCTCTTGCGCGATCTCGCCGCCTTCGACCTCGTGGGTCTGCAGACGCGCGGCGACGCGCTGGCCTTCACCGAGTGCCTGGAGCGGCTCGCCGGCGCTAAGCTCCTCGAGCCGGGGCGGCTGCGCCTGAACGGCCGGGAGCTCTCGGTGGGCGCGTTTCCGGTCGGGATCGACGCCGAGGGGTTCGCGCGGTTGGCGGCGCGCGAAGCCGGCGGGCCCGAGGTGCGCCGGCTCGCCGAGAGCCTGGCCGGTCGCGCCTTGGTGCTGGGGGTCGATCGGCTCGACTACTCCAAAGGTCTGCCCGGCAAGCTCGCCGCGGTGGCCGAACTCTTGGAGCGATGGCCGCACTGGCGACGGCGCATCACCTTCTTGCAGATCGCCCCCGTCTCGCGCGGCGAGCTGCGCCAGTACCGGGCGCTGCGGGCCGAGCTCGAGGCCTTGGCCGGGCGCACCAATGCCCGCTTCGCCGACGTGGACTGGACACCGGTGCGCTGGGTCGACCGATCCGTGCCGCGGCCGATCCTGGCCGGTTATCTGCGGTTGGCCCGGGTCGGGCTCGTCACGCCGCTCCGGGACGGGATGAACCTCGTCGCCAAGGAGTTCGTGGCCGCCCAGGATCCCGAGGACCCGGGCGTGCTCGTGCTCTCGCGGCTGGCGGGTGCGGCCGAGGAGCTCGAAAGCGCGTTGCTGGTCGATCCGCTCGACGTGGAGGGCGTCGCCGAGGCGCTCGATCGGGCGCTCGCCATGTCACTCGCCGAACGGCGCGAGCGCTGGGCCGCGGCGATGCGGGTGCTGGAGGCGAACGGCGCCGCCCGCTGGCGCGACCGGTTCCTGGCGGCACTCGAGGCCCGCGCGGCCGCGTGAGCGCGCAACCGATCGCGATCCGCTCGAGCATTCATCAACCGTTAACCTTTCCGTGCGAGGCTTCCGCCCGGTGGCGCGATCGGAGCGGCGCGGCGTGGCACGAGGTGGGGTGACAGGGTGGAGCGGAGCGAAGCCCGGAGCGGGGAGCTCGCCGACGAGGGTGCTCGCGAAAGGGCTGGCCGCGAGCGCCGTCCTGGTCGTCCTCGCCTGGCGGTCATTCGTTGCGCAGCCGCCACTTGCTCGCGAGCTCGTCGAAGAAGCCGCGCGCCTTCTGCAGCCGGATCCAGTGGTTGACGTAGTTGATCCAGATCTGATCCTCCTGCGGCAGCATCATGGCGATCGGCGTACGGGCCCGTGGGCTCTTCACCGGCACGATCATCAAGTCGGGATAGCGCTCGACCAAGGTGGCCGCCTCGACGTTGGAGGTGATGTGCGCGTCGGCGCGGCCGGCCAGTACCTCCTGGAAGTCGCGAGCCGGCGCCTCGACGATCCGGTGCCTGGCCTTGGGGAAGAACTGTTTGACCATCTGCTCCTGGACCGTACCCAAGGTCGCGGCCACGGTGGCCTCGGGCGCGTCGAGATCGTCCCAGTCGCGGAACCGCTCGGCGTTCTTCCGCAGCGTGAGCGGCACGGTCGCGAGCTCGAAATAGGGGTCGGAGAAGCCGGCGACCTTGGCCCGCGCCGGGCTCAAAGAGGCCGAGCCGGTGATGTCGTACTTGTCGGCGGCGATCCCTTGCACCAACGTCTTCCAATCGGCGGCCACGAACTCGATCCGAACCCCGAGATCGGCGGCGAGCTGCGAGAGCATGTCGATGTCGTAGCCCTTGTAGCTGTTGGTCGTCGGATCGCGGATCGTCATGGGGTTCCAATCACCGGTCGTGCCCGCCCGCAGGACCCCCGAAGCGAGGATCCGCGCGAGCCGCGATTCGGCCGCCTGCGCCCCCCAGGCCGAGAGCAACAGAACCACCACCGCGAGGATCGAGACCCTGCGTCCCATCGTTCCTCCACCCTCCGATCCGACGGCCGCGCCGCGGTCGGCCACGCTTCTCCCGATCGCACGATCGCACGCCGCCGCGACGGCGGGCAAGGGAGCGGAGCGCCAGCCCGACCGCCACCGCCCGCCCCATTGGTGGCGGTCGGCGCTCGTGGCGGGGGCGCTCCTTTCGCTGCTGGGCGGCTGCGGTGCGGGTTGGGGCTGGTACGTGGTGAGCCCGGCGACCCCGCAGGGCCGCGCCAATCTCCTGTTCCTCCTGGACGGCATGGTCTGGACGGTGGCGCTGTCGACGACCGCGATCACCGGCGGTGTCCTCCTGGGTCTTCTGGTGGCCGTGCTGGCGCTGTCCGGTCGGCCCTGGCTCGTGCGGATCGCCCGGATCTACGTGGAGGGCATCCGGGCGATCCCGCTTCTGGTGTTGATCTTGTGGGTCTATTACGGTCTGCCGGTGGTCGCCGGTGTCTCGCTCGGGGCCTTCGCCGCGGGGGTCCTGGCCCTGGCCTTGTCGGATTCCGCCTTCGAGGCCGAGATCTTCCGGGCCGGGATCCAGTCGATCGAGCGTGGGCAACACGAGGCGGCCGACGCGCTCGGCTTCACGCCCTGGCAGAAGTTCCGCCTGATCGTGTTGCCGCAGGCGTTCCGCCGCATCCTGCCGGCACTCGGCAACCAGCTCGTCTACATGATCAAGATGAGCGCGCTGGTCTCGGTGATCGGCATGCAGGAGCTCACCCGCCGAGCCAACGAGCTGGTGGTGACCGAATATCGGCCGCTCGAGATCTACACCATCCTGGTCCTCGAATATCTGGCGCTCGTGCTCCTGGTCTCGGCGGCGGTGCGCAAGCTGGAGCGGCGATTGGCGCTACCGGAGCGTGCGGGCACGGGCCGCCCGAGCGCCGAGCGTTAATTCGCGGCGATCGCCGGGCGCAGGCGAGGGATCAAGAGAGCCGCCACCAACAGCAGGCCCGGGATCGCCAGAAGGTTCATGGTCCGCCAGCCCAGCGTGCTCTGCACGAAGCCGGCGAGCGAGGCCGAGGCGGCGACGCTCGTGAACACCAACAGATCGTTCAAGCCCTGGACCTTGGCCTTCTCGGCCGGGCCGTGGCAGGTGGTCAAGAGCGTGGTCCCGCCCACGAACATGAAGTTCCAACCCACCCCCAAAAGGAACAGCGCGATCGCGAAATTGGCCACCTCGAGGCCGGCGACCGCGATCGCCACGCAGGCGAGCTCGAGGCCGACCCCGGCCAGGATCACCCGTTCGACGCCGAACCGCGTGACGAGTCGGCCGGTGACGAAGGAGGGGGCGAACATGCCGAGCACGTGCCATTGGATGACGTGCTTGGTGTCGGTGAAGCCGTGGCCGCAGGCGAGCATCGCCAAGGGTGTCGCCGTCATCAGCAGGTTCATGGTCACGTAGCCCACGAGGGCGGAGAGGAAGGCCGCGATCGCCGCGGGCTGGCGGACGATCTCGGCCAACGGGCGACCTGCGACCGCGGCCGCACCCGTCTCGCGGCCGGGGCGCGGCAGCTCCAAGAGCAGGAGCGCCAGCAGACCCGCGCCGGCCAGGGCGGCGATCGCCAGATAGCTGCCGGCGAACAGGATCGGGGCCAACAGCTCACGGGTCCGATCGGCGAGTTCGGGTCCGGCCACGGCCGCCACAACCCCACCGGCCATCACCCAGGCGATCGCCCGGCCGCGCGCGGCGGTGCGGTCGGGGAACCCGGCGGCATCGGCGGCATCGGCGGCCGTGAACCGCAGATATTGGGCGAAGGCCGAGAACGCCCCGTAGAGCACACCCGCCAGACAGAACAAAAGGAAGCTGCCGCGCAGCACCGCATGGGCACCCAGAAGCCCGGCGGCTACCCCGAGGGCCATTCCCAGACACAGACCCGGCCGCCGGCCCACCCGCTGCATGAGCAGCGAGGCGGGCAGGGTGGCGCTCATCGTGCCCAGGAACTGCACCCCGAGCGGCACGGTCGCGAGCCACGGCGAGGGCGCGTATTGCAGGCCCACGAACGGCGCGGTCGAGATGACGATCGTGTTGGCCATGAAGAAGAGCGCCTGGGCCAGGGCCAGGACGCCCACGTTCTTGACGAAGGTCGGTCGCATCATAGCTGGGCCGGTAGGCCACCGGCGGCGTGCGGGGAAGGTGGCGGATCCGCGCGGCCGCCCTGCGCGAGGGACGGAGCTCATGGCCTGGCTGGCTCGGTTGGCGGTGCTGCTCGGGGTGTTCGTGGGCGGACCGGTGTGGGCCGGGGGATGTTTCCCGGTGGCGGAAGGCGGGGCGCGGGTGGTTCCGGTCGCTTTCCAGCCGACCGCCTTGCCCGAGGGCGTGGCGGTCCGGCTCACCTTCCTGGGCCATGCGAGCTTCTTGATCGAGACCGCCGGCGGGGCGAGCGCGGTCACCGATTACAACGCCTACGTGGTCCCGCCCTACCCGCCGCGGGTGGCGACCATGAACAACGCGCACGATACCCATTACACGGATCGGCCGGATCCACGGATCGAGCACGTGTTGCGGGGTTGGAACCCGGCCGGCGGCTGGGCCGAGCACGATCTTCTGGTCGAGGATCTGCGCATCCGCAACGTGCCGACCGCGGTACACGGGCGGTTCGGCGACCAGGCGCTGTCGAACTCGATCTTCGTCTTCGAGGTGACCGATCTGTGTCTGGCCCATCTGGGCCATCTCCACCATGTGCTCACGCCCGAGCAATTGGCCGAGCTCGGCCGGATCGACCTTCTCATGGTGCCGGTCGACGGCGTTTACACCATGGCCCAGGAGGCGATGTTGGAGGTGGTCGAGCAGGTCCGGCCCACCACCGTGGTACCGATGCACTATTTCGGGCCGACCGTGCTCGGCCGCTTCCTGGCGCTGGCCGAGGCCCGCGGCTGGCGCGTGGTCCATCACGACCAGCCGTTCGTCGACCTGTCGCGCGAGCGGCTGCCGGTCCGCACCGTGCTCGTCCTGCCGGGTCGCTGAGCCCGCCCGGCTGGCGCATCGCGGCCGATCGAGTACCCTTGACCCGCTCGGCGACGACCGATCGGCCGCCGCCGAACGCGGTCCGCCGGCTCGGTCCGCCTCCCGTGCAGCCGGATCGGTCGAGCCTCGCGCGGGCGCCGGCGCGAGCGGCGAAGCGAGTTGCTCTCGATGCGCCGGACGGCGCGAGACCCGCGGGCGCGTCGGGCTGCAACCGGGGCGCACGCCCGGACAGGTTCCACGGATCGCCGCCGTCGGCGGTCGAAGGTGCGACCGACGGGCCGACGGCGGGGGCGGTCGAGAAAGCGGCCGCGAAAGGTCGGTCGCGCGGGGATGGTGGAACCGGGCGCAGGAGGCCGGTGCGGCGGATCGTCGGCCTGGGCGAGACGCCGCCGCGAGCGCCGATCGGCCTGGCGTCCCACACCGCACCGACGGGCTCGCGGGTGCGGTCTTCGCCGCCACGCGTCGTACCGAGGCAGGGCGATCCCGACGACGGCCGAGCGCCGGCTCCTCACCCGCGGCGTCGAGACGGTCGGTGTCGGGCACCGGGCGGCCGCGGCGCCCCTCGGTCGGTGCGTCCGCCGCCGACGTCGACGCGTCGGGTCGCGCGCCGCACGGCTGCGGTCCTCGCCGACCAGGGTGGACGTCCGGGAGCGAGGCACCGGGCCCAGGCGTGGATGCGGGAGCCCCTTGGCCAGCGCGAGGCGGCCCCGCGAGCGCCCATCGGCCGCGCGTTCCGCGTCTTGCTCTCCGGCCCGCGGATGCGGTCCCGGCCTCGCTACGCCGCGCCGAACATGGGTGTTCCTCCCACAGGCCTGCGCCGGGGACGCGTGGCTCGGCCCGGCGGCACGGCGCGAGCTCGCCGCGGTCCCCACCGCGGACGAGCGAGGCTCTCGGCGGATCGGAGCGACATGAACGTCACGGGGGGACAGCGGGCGCCGGGTGGGTGCGCGCCGTCGTCCGGTGGGCGAGCGGGTCGGGGCCTCCCGGCTGCGCTCGTGGGCCACGGGCAACGGGATCTCCGCTACCGGTTACCGCGGCGGGATCGTCGCGACGGCCGGCCAAGGGGGCCGCCCGCCGCGAAGCCGGGCTTCGGCCTGCGGCTCGGGCGGCGAGCGGGACGGCTCCCGCCCCGGCTGGTGCGACCACCCGGGCGAGCGGAACCGGGCCCGTCAGGCGGGCGGCGATCGGCCTCCC
>FWPV01001927.1_pt1 | contig 44804 bp, 38 predicted proteins | sample 2228371 | NCBI WGS metagenome assembly FWPV01 (sample SAMEA103939776, study PRJEB20133) | metagenome
GGTTATCCTACCGCCCTGTTTTATACTTAGGGGTTAGTATAAAACTAACGCCCTCGGAGGTGCACTTTTTCATGTTATCATTCCGGCAGTTCTTAAGCCGGAATCCAGTATTTTCAATTCCGAAAACCTTCGGGACTGGATTCCTGTCATTGCAGGAATGACATTAAAACTGACTTATGGGCAGACACTAATCACTATTCACTGCAAATTTTGTTAAACAAATTTGCATGGCGCGCCTGAAGGGATTCGAACCCCTGACCCACTGCTTAGAAGGCAGTTGCTCTGTCCTACTGAGCTACAGGCGCTTTAGATTTTAATTTAAAATTAATTTAAATTAATTTTAAATTAAAATTATATGAGTTTCTAAGAAATTCTGTCAATAACGGTCAACAATTCATCAAACCTATCAATCATATAATCAGCATTAATGAGAAACATCTTATCTTTGTAACCATATGTAACAGCAATGGTTTTAACACCTGTTCTTTTCCCAGCCTCAATGTCATAATTACTGTCTCCCACTATTACTGTTTCATCCTTTTTTATTCCCAAAGTTTTATATACATAAATTACAGGAATCGGTGATGGTTTTCTTTCTTGTGTTGTGTCACTACCAACAATAAGATCAAAATGTGAAAGCAGATTTATCTTATCTAAAAGTTTTCTCGATAGATTCTCTCTTTTATTTGATATAACAGCCTTTTTATAATCTCTAAGCTTTATTAGTGTATCTCTGACATAAGGATAGATTGTAGAATGATCAATAATATGTGTTTCATAATATTCAAGAAATCTTTCAATCACTAAATCCCGATTTTTAAAATCTTCCTCATTCAGTACTTTTTCTACAAGTCTCGTGACACCTTCCCCAATTAAATCAATGGTTTCTTCAACGGTGAGGACTCTTTTACTGAAAGGTTTTATGGCATAGTTTAATGCATACATAATATCTTTGCTTGTATCAACAAGCGTTCCATCCAGGTCAAAGATTATCAAAGAGATTTTCATCAGGAAATTATATCATATGCCTTTGACTTACAAAGGGGTATTGAATCACAAATGGAGTTGTAAACTTGATTTGTTGAAGAAAGCATTATAGAGATGATATTTTAAAATATCCCATACAAACTGGAGGTTAAAATGAAATATTTAAATAATAAAAAATATCTTATAATAATTCATATCATTTTAGTTATTATCTTATGTTTCACATCTCTTGGCATCTCAGCTGATAGCCCCTTGAAGACTAAATCTGCTAACACTTCTGAAATCAGTGGTTTGTTTACCCTTATACTTTATGGTGGTAGATTCGTTGATGATATGGAAAGAATCGCTATTTTTGATAAAGAAGGAGACAAGTTTTATTTCGAACCATATGCCCCTGATTTTGATTACAAAGTAAAAAAATCTGTTCTGGATAAGGAAGCTTTTGATCAAGCACAAAGGTTTGTAAGTCTTCATAATGCTTTCCATAAATCTATACTCAGAAAGATTTTGGATAACGATGGGAATATCATAGGATTTGAATTAAGACCCCTGTATCAACCATTTTCTTATAGCATCAGTGATGTTCTGGATGTTTACTACTGGCTCAAAAAAGATGGACGGGTGAAAGTTACAATAAAACTTATTCAGCCTGTTGAGAGGCTCCTTTATATAGGAGGTCCTAATGAAGGTCCTGGAGGAGATTAGTCAGATAGAAAACAGGGACATACGCGGTGATTCACTAACTAAGGAAGAGTTAAATTCCGTAGTCAGAATATCAGGTCTCAGCATTTTTGAGCTTTTTTCTGCTGCAAATGGAATAAGATCGCGCTTTAAATTAAACCAAGTAGAATTATGTTCTATTGTGAATGCAAAATCAGGTGGTTGTTCTGAGGATTGCGATTTTTGTGCACAGTCAAAAAGGAGTACTGCAAAGATAGATGTCTACCCTTTGCTCAGCAAAAAAATTATTCTTCAAAAGGCTAATGAGGCAAAGTTATCTGGAGTAAAAAGGTTTTCGATAGTTACCAGTGGAAGAAGAATATCTGAAAAAGAGATCTTCAAGATTGCAGATATGATTTCTGAAATTAGAAACATTGGCCTTCTTCCTTGCGCAAGTCTTGGTTTCCTTAGAGAAAAAGAACTTTTAATACTTAAAGATGCTGGGCTTGTTCGTTATCATCACAATCTTGAAACCTCTGAACAATTTTTTCCATATATATGCAGAACCCATAGTTATAAAGAAAAGCTTGCAACCATAAAAGCAGCAAAGTCTGTCAATCTTTCGGTTTGTTCAGGTGGAATATTCGGTATGGGCGAGACATGGGAAGACAGGATTGATATGGCTTTCAAACTGAAAGAACTCGATGTTGAATCCATCCCGATTAATTTTCTCATACCTATTAAAGGCACCGCTCTGGCAGAAAAAAAATATCTACATCCTTTTGAAGCATTGAAGATTATCAGTCTTTATAGACTCATACTTCCAGAAAAGGAAATAAGAATCTGTGGTGGCAGGATGCAGGTACTTGGTGAATTTCATTCACTCGTATTCTTTGCTGGAGCTGATAGTATTATGACTGGTAATTATCTCACAACATCAGGAAGAATGCCTGAGGAAGATATTAAATTAATTGAAACATGCGGTCTTACTATTCGATAAAAAAATCAGTTTCCAGCAGACGACCGTAGTTTTTTGTATTCATTAATAATATACTCTAAAAAAACATCGTAAATTCTGGGAAGTGTTCTTTTTCTATGGGTGACAATATAAAATCTCCGTTTCATTTGAACATCCGATATCTTTATCTCTTTTAACAAATTATGTTCTAATTCATCAGCAACAGAGAATTTTGAAATAATAGTAATACCAAGTCCTGCCTTAACCGCCTGTTTAACAGCATCCGTAGAACCAAAAATACTTGCAATATTAAGACTGCTTGTATCAATCCCTGCATTTTCTAAGAATCTCTCGGTAACCTTCCTTGTTCCTGAACCTTCCTCACGAAATACCATCGGCATTTGTACTAATTCACTTAAAGACATCACTGTATTTTTTGTAAATGAAGGAGATGAAACAGCAATAAGTTCATCCTCTATAAAAGGAATATAGTCAATCTCTTCATCATCAAGTCTTGCACCTACGAACCCTAAAAGTAAAGAATGTTTTGAGATGCTTTCGATAACGCCCTCTGAGTCAGATATGAGTATCTGAAATGAAATAGATGGATATTTCTTCTGAAAGTCTGACATCATTCGTGGTAACAAATATACTCCTGGGATAGTACTCGTTCCGATAATCAATTTGCCTGATAGGTCTTTTCTGATTTTCCCTATTTCTTCTTTAAGGGCTTCGGCTTTCTCAATAATCTCCAATGATTTGGCATATAAAACTTCAGCCTCTTTTGTTGGGATAATAGTCCTGCCCAGTCTATCAAAAAGTCTACAACCAAGTTCTTCTTCTAATACTTTAATATGGTTACTAATAGTAGGCTGAGTAAGATAAAGCTCTATTGAGGCTTTTGAAAAGCTATTATTTTTGTATACCGAATTAAATACCTTAAGTTTATGTATATCCATAAATATATTTAAAATTGACTTTTATTATATTTATTTCTTATATATTTTTTCAATGAGTTATTAATAATTTTCTTTACCTCTTTCATTCCCATATCTCTTAATATTCCGACCATCTTTTTTGAGCCGATATTCTGCAGGAACTGCCTTCTTCTTTTTTTATCATGTATCAATTTCTTTGCCTTTGTTCGCATATTTTGTAATAACTTCAGAAACTCAGAAAACTCATTACCATATTGCTCTTCAAGTTCTCTGCGAATAGTCTTTGCAAGAGCTGGACTGATCCCACTTGTTGAAATAGCTAACTTCAAAAGTCCTCGCTTAATAGTAGAAGGTACGATAAAGTTACATAAATGAGGGACATCAACCACATTTACAAGACATTTGGCGGCATGTGAAATTCGTTCGTTTACAGATATATTGTCTGTTGCTGCAATCACAAGAAATGCGTCTTTCAAATCACCTTTCCTATATTCTCGACAGATATGTTTTAACCTTCTTTCTGCTACTAATCTTTCCAGCCTCTTAGTAATTTTCGGGCTAATAACCGTTACCTCTGCACCTACATTTATTAGAGTTTTTATTTTCCTTTCAGCAACATTACCACCACCGCAAACAACAACCTTTTTTCCCATGAGGTTCAGGAATACAGGATAATAAACAAGTGTCTTTTTTTTGATCACTTTTGAAGGTTGTCTATTTCTTTCTTTGCATCTGTAGCAAATTTGCTATCGGGATAAGTCTCGATAAGTCGTGTAAGGTACTCTGAAGCCCTCTCTCCAAGATTCAGCTTTTTATAGGACATGCCAGTATAGTAAAGAACTTCAGACAATTTCTTATAGTCTGGATATTTTTTTAATAGCCCTTCAAATCTGCTGATTGCAGCATTATAAGAGCCTTTTTTATAATAGAATTCTCCAACAAGATATTCATATTCAGCAATGATATTTCTGCATTGTTCTATTCTTAGCTCAACTATGTCCTTATAAGGATTCCGTGGAAACATCTTTTTTAACTTTTCGAATTGTTCAAGCGCCTTTGCTGCTCCGCCATAGCCTCTTTCAGGACCTTCTATCTGATTAAAATAAGTCATGGCTATCTGGTACTGAGCATAGGGGGCGTACTCATGTTCTGGATATACTTCGAGAAACTTTTTATATTCAGTAATTGCAAGCTCATACTCTTCTTCCTTAATATATGAATCTGCAATTCTTAGTTGTGCTAAAGGAGCAAAATTCTTTGTGAAATCCCTGTTCTTGATTTCAAAGAAAATTGTTCGTGCTTTTTCATAATCTTTTTTCTCAAACAGCTCATTAGCTGTTTCGAATGACTTCTCTGGTTCGAATTTTTCGGTTGGCTTAATAGTAGATTGACTCGAACATGATATAGCTATAAAAATCAAGAAAAACAGAAAAACGTAAACTTTTTTGATACTTTTCATTATGCATATTATATCATGATAAAAAATATTCAGACCATATTTTTCGCTGTATTAATATATATGGTTCTTCTCCAATTTAGTTGCCAAAAAGGGTTCTTTAATATAACCTAATTTTGTAAATATCTAAACAAAGTTGATAAGGCCCTTGCCAAACTTTTAAGTCTTTGTAATTCCTAAGCATTTCCCTCGAATCCTTGACCCCTTGAATCCTCATTACCATACCAACTTTTCTGGAGATGATCCATATATATTTATGTTATACTTAACCATAATATATTTTCATAAATTATTATATTAAGTAGGAGGAAACATGGCTGGTAAAAAAGAAACCTGTGCTGCAACAACAACAAAAGGAAAGAAGTGCAAAAATCCGGTATCGGGAAAATCAAAATACTGCGCAACTCATAAGAAAAAATAAGGCTGGATAAGAAAACATCTGATTTTTTTACAAACATATCAGATTAATTATCATAAATTAATCGATTAATAGAAATTTTTTTCTTTTCTGAACCATGAGTTAAAATTTGTTGATAGCATTTAATTTATGGTATTCTTATTCAGTGAATCTCATCTCAATACAAAAACCAAGCAGATACATCAATAAAGAAATTAATACAATCTATAAGGAAGCTCCTGTTAAGGTTGCCCTTGCTTTTCCAGATATCTATGAAATTGGCATGTCTCATCTGGGACTGAAAATACTATATAAAATCATTAATGACCTCCCTTTTGCTTCTGCAGAAAGGGTTTTTTCTCCATGGATTGACCTTGAAGCCAAGATGAAGTCTGAAAATATATTGCTTTCATCCCTTGAGTTCAACCGTCCTCTAAGAGAATTTGATATTATTGGATTTAGCCTTCAATATGAGCTTTCATTTACTACTGTTCTCAATATGCTTTCAATTGGTGGAATTCCCTTGCGAACCGAAGACCGCACAAAACATTATTACCCACTTGTAATAGCAGGTGGGCCTTGCACTGTCAATCCCTTGCCAATGTCTCCTTTTATTGATGCTTTTTTAATAGGAGACGGCGAAGAAGCGATAAAAGAAATTCTAAAATTATATTATTTATGGAAAACTGAAGGTGATCACAAAAAGGAATCTTTATTTTATGCGCTTTCAAATATTGAAGGTTTATATGTACCTACTATTAATAATTCTAATTCTATTAAAAGACGTTTTATCCAGAATCTTGATGAAGCTCCTTATCCGGAAAATCCTGTAGTCCCTTACACTGCAATCATCCATGACAGAATAAACATTGAGGTTTCAAGAGGCTGTTCAATGGGATGCAGGTTCTGTCAGGCAGGCATGATATACAGGCCGGTGCGCGAAAGAAGTCCTGATAAAGTTCTGGAATTGGCCGGAAAAAATCTTAAAAATACAGGTTACGAAGAAGTCTCATTTACATCTTTGAGTGCGGGTGATTACAGCTGCCTTTTACTGGTTGTAAGAGAGTTAAACAAACGATTTCAGGGAAAAAGAATTGCTTTGTCTTTACCATCTCTGAGGGTTGCATCAATCAATCGTGACATTTTAAAAGAGATTCGTTCTGTCAGAAAAACCGGTTTCACAATTGCGCCAGAAGCAGGCACTGAAAGGCTTAGAAGTGTAGTAAACAAGGATTTTTCTGATTCCGATTATGAAAAAGCTCTAAAGATACTTTTTGAAGAGGGGTGGCATAACCTCAAATTATACTTCATGATAGGACTTCCAACAGAAACAGCCGAAGATATTGATGGAATTATAAAGATGTCTCTACTTGCCCTTAAAATTGCGAAACAGAATACAAAAAGATATGTGAATATAAATGTTGGAATATCTCCCTTTGTACCAAAATCACATACACCTTTTCAGTGGTATGGACAAATTTCATTAATTGAGCTTGAAGAGAAAAAGAATTACATCACAAAGAAACTAACGAAAAAAGGATTCAATGTAAAAGGGCACAATATATATATGAGTCTTTTAGAAGCTGCATTTTCCAGAGGAGATGAAAGACTCTCATCCCTCATTGAAAATGCCTGGGGATTAGGATGTAGACTCGACGGATGGTCAGAAGTTTTTGATTTTTTTATATGGAAAGAAGCCATGAATCGAACGGGCTTAAATGTTGAAGATTATGCAAATAAAACCTTTGCCTTTACAGATATTTTACCCTGGGAGAAAATAGATACGGGAATTACAAAAGAATTTCTTTGGAAAGAGTACCAGAAGGGATTATCTGAAAATCTAACAACCGACTGCAGAAAAGTCTGCCATAATTGCGGGCTCCATTGTGAACAGAATTTAAGAAGTTGCGAAGATAAGAATATTAGTAATAAATCTGCCTCTGTAATTTATTATCCACTTAACTCTTCAGCTTCTAAACTACTAAGTTTAAACCCAGTAAGAGTTAGAGCCGAATTTTCTAAAACAGGTTTGCTAAAGTATCTCTCACACCTCGAAGTTGTATCAGTGATACACCGTGCACTCAGAAGAACAGGTATTAACCTTATATATTCAAAAGGCTACCATCCAACTCCAGAAATATCTTTTGGCCCTCCACTTGGAGTAGGTGTTGCAGGATTGTCTGAATATTTTGATATGAAATTAATGCAGCCATATAATCTTATTACATTAAAAACCATTGTAAATTCGTTTTTGCCTGAAGGGATACATATTAAGGAGATAGATTTTATACCTTTTGATATGGAATCACTGAACAGTTTCATTACAAGATATGAATATGAGGTAAGGGGAATTAATATATCAAGTGTGAATAAGTTTTTATCAGAAAAAAAGGTTTTTGTTATAAGGGATAAAAAAGAAGTCAATCTCAGAGACATGGTGGAAGAAGTAAGACAAATTAATGAAAATACAGTTTCTATAATTCTTTTAGATCGAGGAGAACTTAAAGTAAGGCTTAGCGAGATACTTCCAATCATTATGGATGCACCTTTTGAAGAGTTTGATATAACACGGGTATCACTTTATGGGTGGAAAAGTGGCTGGATTAAACCTCTTCAAAAAAATAGCATCCAGATGTTAGATTATAAAAGTTGAATATGGATAACGAAATACTGATTAATGTAACGCGTGATGAGATAAGAGTAGGCTTACTCGAAGGAGGACAGGTTGTAGAATTCTATGTTGAGAGGAAACGCGATGCAAGCCTTGTGGGTAATATTTATAAAGGTAAAGTCGTAAAAATTCTCCCTGGGATGCAATCTGCCTTTGTAGATATCGGGCTTGAAAAAGCAGCCTTTTTATATGTTACAGACATCCATGCAGGGATGGAAGATTTCGCATCATTTCTTGATGAAGAAGAAAAAGTAAATTCTATTGATATAGTTTCACGTAAAGGAAGACCTGATCTTACTATCGAAGAACTGATTCAGGAAGGACAGGAAATACTTGTGCAGGTGTCAAAAGACCCTATAGGTAGTAAAGGAGCAAGGGTAACCTCATATGTTACTTTGCCTGGCCGATACCTTGTGCTTATGCCAAATGTTGAGCATATTGGGATATCAAGAAGAATTTCTGACGAATTCGAGCGCATGAGACTTAAATCAATTGTAGAGAATTTTAAAACGAAAGGATACGGACTCATTATAAGGACAGCAAGTGAGGGTTCAGGGGAAGAAGATCTAAAAAAAGATCTCGATTTCCTACTCATGTTATGGGAAAACATTCAAAAAAAGAAAGATCGTGTCTCTGCCCCAACTCTCCTGTATAGTGACCTCGACCTTGTTTTCAGAAGTGTTCGAGATCTAATGATACAGGATGTAAAAAGACTTGTTGTCGATTCAGAAGAGGAATATGAAAGAATTAAAGATTTTGTAAAAACATATTCAGAAAAGCTTCTCAGTAAGATAGAATTATACGATGGCACAGAACCATTATTTGAAACTTTTGGGATCGAGCTTGACATACATAGAGCTCTGGGGAGAAAGGTATGGCTGAAATCCGGTGGTTATATTGTTATTGATCAAACCGAAGCAATGACAGTCATTGACGTCAATACTGGAAAATTTGTAGGAAAAGAAGAGCTTGAAGATACCATTTTGAAGACCAACCTCGAGGCTGTTAAAGAAATTGCATACCAGATAAGACTCCGTAACCTCGGTGGCATAATAATTGTAGACTTCATTGATATGGAGAAGTATGAAAACAGAGAAAGAGTTTTTAATGCTTTTACAGAGGCAATGAAAAAAGACCGCGCAAAAAATACCATTTCTCATATATCAGACCTTGGTCTAATTCAGATGACGAGAAAACGGGTCCGGGAGAGCTTAGGTAGAACCCTATGCGAAGCATGCCCATACTGTGAGGGCAAAGGATTTGTAAAATCTCCGAGAACTCTTTGTTATGAAATTTTCAGGAAAATAACAAGGCTCGTTCGGCATAGGGCAGAAAGGATTATTGTCACAGCACATCCTTCGGTAGCAGAAGTTCTATCTGATGAAGAACGTGCTGGCATAGAAGATATTGAAACGCGATATGGTGTTAAAGTTACTATAAGAGAAAGTCGCGCCTTGCATCAGGAAAATTATGAGGTGACGGTATTATAGAAGCCCTACCTGGCGAGAGATTTTATCATCATCGAGCCAATATTAAAATTTTACTTTTTCCTTTTCTATAGTTCAGCCTAATATATGTTGTCATGCTTATTTGACGTAATTCAGTCTTTAAAAGTAACATAAAGATAGAAAGAATGACCGGAAAATTAACTCGTCTCATTGATATCCTCAAAGAGATGAAAGGTGCTGTGCTTGCTTATTCAGGAGGTGTTGACAGCACATTTCTTTTAAAGGTTATGTTAATTGCTGACATGAAAGTCCTTGCAGTCACAGCAGTTTCTGACATCAGGTCTTCTGAAGATATATCAGCCGCAAAAGGCTTTACAAAGTCTAATGGAGTTGAACATATGGAAATAGATACTGACGAGCTTTCTATTGAAGGATTTGTGAAAAATACTCCTGAAAGATGTTTTATATGTAAGGATCTTCTTTTTAATAAGTTATCAGAAATCGCTAAAACTAATAATTATATTTTCATACTCGATGCAAGCAATCAGGATGATCTTGATGATTATAGGCCTGGCAGATTAGCAGCTGAAAAATATGGGATACTAAGCCCTTTGATTGAAGCAGGCTTTTCGAAGAGAGAGATCAGAGCATATTCAAAAAAATTAGGCCTTTTAACATGGAATTTACCTTCTTCTTCCTGTCTTGCTACGAGGTTTCCTTATTACCAGAGAATCACCAACGAAGCGATCAGAAGAGTCCGTGATGCTGAAGACTTTCTTAAATCCATCGGGTTTCAAGAAATTCGGCTGAGAGATCATGGAAATATTGCAAGATTAGAGATTTCACAAAAGAATATGCGGGCACTCTTAAGCTCTAAGAAAAGAGCACTTATTTCAAAAACACTTAAATCTCTTGGCTATTCCTATGTCTCGCTTGATCTCAATGGCTATCAAAGTGGTAGCATGAACAGAGTTCTTAAGAGATAGAAGGATAGTAATCATTCTGTAGAGAATATTTCTTCTACAGATATAATTCAATATGAAAAATGACATTTATCTAAAGGAACTTTCAAAATGTATCCGCTGTGGAAGTTGTAAGGCTTATTGTCCGACATATGATGAAGTCTCCTCAGAGTCGATGAGTGCAAGAGGAAGGCTTTTTCTTCTCTGGATGCTTGCATCAGGCCAGCTTGCTTCATCTCCACTACTTGTTGAACGTATATTCAGCTGCACATTATGCGGGAAATGCGTTAGTCTATGTCCCCTCGAAATTGATATTTTAGAACTTATCTATCATGGCAGGAAAATTCTCAGAAATACTGATAAAAAGCGAAAATATCTCAGGTTTTTTCTGAACTTATTTACAAAGAATTCAAAATTGAGTTTTAATATTTTAAATTCGACTAAATATATCCTGCTTCCATATTTTAAAAAAAAGTTTATCCCTTTCCCTATTGAACTACCTGACCATACTTTGAAAGAAGGTCTTCATGTGATCACGGTCACGAAAAAGAAAGGCAGGGTAGCTTTATTCACAGGTTGTGCTATTAATTTCTTACTACCTTATTTAGGAGAATCTCTCATAAATGTACTTCATGAACTTGGATATGAGGTAATTCTACCTGCAGGAGAAGTATGTTGTGGAGCACCTCTAAGAGAACTCGGTCTTGAAGAAGAGGCAATTAAACTCGCTATTAAAAATGCAGACCTTTATAAAAAATTAAATGTCGATGCAGTTCTAAGTCTTTGCCCTACATGCACTTTATCTATTAAAGTCGAATACCCAAAAATTATTGGAGAAGGTATAGAAAATGCAACAGATATATCTCTTTTTTTAATTGATAAGATTGACACTTCTGTATTAAAGCATTCGCCCTATCAGTTTAAACCCGCAATTTATCATGACCCTTGCCATTTAAAATACGGCCTTGGTATACAAAAAGAGCCAAGAGAGATTTTAAATAATATCGGTATGGATATAGTACCCCATGAAGGCAACAAATGCTGTGGTTTTGCCGGTACTTTCTGCTTTTCTTTCAGGGAAATTTCAGAAAGCCTTCTAAATTACAGTTTTAAGGAATACACCGCTTCTGGAGCAGAAATGATAGTTACATCATGTCCAGGGTGTATTATACAGCTTTCGAGGGCTTTTCAGGATAAACCAGTAATACATATAATCGAAGCGGTTGAAGAGGCTATATTTCAAATGGAATCTAAATAATATTTTGGTTAAGTGACATGGCGCGCGAATTTTGTGAGCAATATCTACATTATTTGAGTATAATAATATTAAATAAGTTGTCGAAGTTACAAATAGTTCAATTTCATTATAAATCTTATTGAGGTGAAGAAATGCCAATATATGAATATAAATGCAACACTTGTGGCGAAGACTTTGAGAAGCTTGTATTTGGAAATCAAGAGATTTCCTGCCCTAAATGCAGTTCAAAAGATGTAAAAAAGAAATTTTCAGTCTTTAGTGCTTCAGGGACTGAAAAGCCTCTTGCAGGCACTTCCTCATGTACTTCATGTTCAAAAGGCACATGCAGTACATGCCATTAACCTAACCCACTTTATTCATAAACTTATAGATACTTGGCAGACGCAGTATTCTCTCTCATTCTCTGTTTGATATCCATCGAGCCTCCGAAGAAAATTCTTTCTTCGAAAGAATTTAAAACCGCTCAAATACTGCACCTGCCAAGTAAGGTACTCTAAGGTATCGATCCCAATATAAACTTCGGGATATTATATAAATAATCAGGGATAGTTGAATGGATTTTCTCTTTTTATCTTTATAAGCTTTAAAGGGCTTCCTTCGAACACAAAGACTGCCAGTCCACGCTCTCCAGTAACTTTCTCTCTCACATTCCATGTTCCTTTCCATGATAATGTAACAAAGACTGTTTTATCTTGAATTTCAACCCAGGTGGGTGTAAATGTTAGTTCAGCACTATCAAATGTTTTAATAGAACTTATGAGCTCTCTATAAGCTTCCTCTGTTGAATTCTCTTGAAGGGTTTTCCGGTCATTCTCTATGTATGCCTTCTTTAGTATTTCTGCAAGCTTAAATGCTTCCTGTGCTATTTTTGAATCGTCTGAAACCTTTTTTACTTCTTTATCTCCGCATGAAATCAAAATAATAATCATAACTGAATAGAACAGTATTACAATTTTTTCTTTTCTCATTTTAATCAGTTTACTCAATAACTTTTATATATCAATATTTCTTGCCTCAAGTGCGTGAGTAGTGATAAATTCTTTTCTTGGTTCAACCTGGTCTCCCATTAGTATAGTGAATATACTATCAGCCTCAACAGAGTCCTGAATAGTTACCTGAAGGAGTGTTCTACTTTCCGGGTTCATTGTCGTCTCCCAGAGTTGCTGAGGATTCATTTCTCCGAGTCCTTTATAACGCTGTATCGTTAGTCCTTTTTTTGCCGATGAAAGTATAACCTCAAGAAGTTCTTTGCTTTTGCCAATTTCTTTTATTTCGTCTTTTATCTTTACTATGTATGGTGGTGTTCCAAAATCTTTTATAATGCTGTAAAGATTTTCAAGTTCCCGAAACTCGGGTGAAGTAATAAAGTTTATATCTAAATTAAGTTTATAATTTTGCTTTTTTATTTCAACTCCGTAAGTTTGATGCTCTTCATCGAGAACAAGTTCTCCAATAGAAATATTCTGATCTTTTTCTTTTATTATCCTTAGTATATTCTCAAACATCACTCTATCTTTTAAAATATTCCTATCAATACCGATTGAAAGAAGGAATATAAGGAGTTCAGGGTCTCTTCTTCTGCGTTCAAACCATTCAATTAACCGCTCAAATTTATATAATCTCTTTATATAAGGTATAAGAATCTTTCCCCGTAATTTCTGTCCTCTTATAATCAGTTCAATATCTTCAGAAGCTAACTCGAATAGCATGTTAAGCATTTCTGCCTCATTCTGTATATATTTCTCTGTCTTGCCCTTCTTAACCTTAAATAAAGGGGGTTGTGCAATGTAAAGATAACCCTTCTCAATCACCTCAGGCATCTGTCTGTAGAAAAAAGTTAAAAGCAGTGTCCTGATATGTGCACCATCAACATCAGCGTCAGTCATGAGAATAATCTTGTGATAACGTATTTTTGTTATATCAAAATCATCTGAACCAATTCCTGTACCTAATGCTGTGATTAGAATTTTAATCTCTTCTGAGCTTAGCATTTTGTCGAATCGTGCTTTTTCAACATTTAAAATCTTACCCCTCAATGGAAGTATGGCTTGAGTTCGTCTGTCCCTGCCCTGTTTTGCAGAGCCGCCTGCAGAATCTCCTTCTACAATAAACAGCTCGCTCAGAGCTGGATCTTTTTCTGAACAATCTGCCAGTTTTCCTGGAAGACCTGTATCTTCAAGTGCTCCTTTTCTCCTTGCAAGTTCTTTTGCTTTACGAGCAGCATCTCTTGCCCTCGCAGCCTGTAAAGCCTTTTCTACGATTTTTCTTGCAATTGAGGGATTTTCTTCAAAATATGTTGATAGGCCTTCATTCATAATAGATTCAACAATACCTTTCACCTCACTATTGCCGAGTTTCATCTTTGTCTGGCCTTCAAATTGAGGTGACATAAGTTTTACATTTATTACTGCTGTTAGCCCCTCACGCACATCCTCACCTGCAAGTGCATTACCATTTTTCAGAAGTCCTGATGATATAGCATATGCATTTATTGTTCTCGTAAGTGCAGATTTGAAACCAACAAGATGTGTTCCTCCTTCTTTTGTATTGATGTTATTTGCAAAAGTATATATCATCTCTGCATAACTATCATTATATTGAAGTGCTATTTCAACTATAAGATCTTCCTTTTCACCATGAATATATATAGGTTTCGGGTGTACAGGATTCTTATTTTTATTAAGGTGTTCAACAAAAGATATAACTCCACCTGAATAGTGAAATATCTGGCTTTTTTCAATTCTTTCGTCAGTTAATATTATCTTAAGACTTCTGTTTAGAAATGCTAATTCTCTAAGTCTCTGGGATAATATATCCCAGCTAAAATCAAGAATTTCGAATATCTCTTGGTCTGGTTTAAAGGTTATTTTTGTTCCTTTCCCTCTTGTTCTTCCAACAATCGTCAAAGGGCTGGTTGCTTTCCCTCTTTCAAAATGTTGTTGATAGACATTTCCATTCTGTTTTATCTCTACATCAAGCCATTCTGAAAGGGCATTTACTACTGACACTCCGACACCATGTAAACCCCCGGATATACGATAAGCCTTAGACTCAAACTTTCCACCAGCATGTAACTCTGTCAGAGCTATCTCTGCTGCAGAACGTCCCTTGGGGTCTCCTGGATGTGGACCTGCTGGAATACCTCTCCCATCGTCTATAACTGTACAACTTCCATCAAGGTGTATTATTACCTCAATGGTTTTACAATGTCCTGCAAGGTATTCATCAACACTATTGTCAACAACTTCATAAACAAGATGATGAAGACCTTCGATACCAGTTGTGCCAATGTACATTGCAGGTCTTTTCCTGACACCTTCGAGTCCCTTAAGTATTTTTATATCTTCTGCAGTATATGAATCCTGTTGATTTACCTTTTCTTCCATTCTTTTCCTTTTTGCTCTTTATTTTGGTTCTTCTGACTTTTCCCTGGATATCCCAAGATCTTCTGTTCTAAATCTCCCCCTTTAATAAAGGGGGGTATTTATCCACACAATTCCCTGAAGAACCTAAATTTTTAATATTTTTTTTAAATCTTATATTCTCATTGGCATAATAACACATAGATAATTTTCATTCCCAACTTCTTTGACAAGAACTGGACTAAGTGGATCCTGAAATTCAAATACAACTGTATCAGTTTCCATCTCTCCGAGTACATCCAGTACATATCGTGCATTAAAGCCAAGAGAAAGTGTATCAAATTTATAGTCTATTGAGATCTCTTCTTTTGCCTCACCTATATCTGGACTTGAGGACGACACAGTAAGATTATCCTGAATAAGGTCAAACTTAACCGCGCTTGCCCTTTCTTTTGACATTATAGATACTCTCCTTAAAACTCTTATAAATGAATCCCTGTTTATGTACATCTTTTTCTCGTTAGATTGCGGGATAACATTCTCATAATTAGGATAAGAACCTTCGATAAGTCTTGTTAGAAATTGAATCTTATCAATGCTGAAAAGAAGGTGCTTGTCACCAATAGATATATTAACCTTCTTTTTTACTTCAGTCCCATTAGAATTTGTAAGAAATTTCCTTAGTTCTGATACCCCTTTCCTTGGAATTATTATTTTCTTCTCGCTTTTCATATCGCTTTCAAGAACTCCTTTGATCAACGCCAATCTGTGGCCATCCGTACCAACTACTACAAAAGATTTATCCTGTGGCTTTGTATGAAAAAGAAGACCATTAAGTGTATATCTTGTATCACTTTCTCCAGCAGAATAAAGAGTCTTTTCTATCATATCAAGCAGAACTTCGGGTTCAATCGACAATTGTTCAACTTCTCCAAGGTTTGGCCAAACAGGAAAGTCATTAGGGGATAGTGTAGCTATCTTAAAATTACTTGCACCAGATTTTACCTTTAACCAGCCACCAGTAGTAGTTTCTTCAATACTTTCTAATAACAATTCTCCATCAACTTCCCTGACAATTTCAAAAAGTTTACGCGCAGGGATACATAATTTTCCTTCCTTTTCTATATTTGCTTCGAGAGGTTCTTTTAAAGCAGTTTCGATATCGGTTGCAATTATATATGAACCTTTTTTTGCTGCATGAAGAAGAAAATGGCTCAATATAGGCATCGTGTTTTTCTTTTCTATAATATTCTGAATATTTGCAAGTTTTTCCAGCATCTCTTCTTTAGATATACTTAGTTTCATAACTCCTCCCTTTAATTAGAAGCTCGTTTATCATCCTTTTAGCTTTCGCATGAAACTTTCAATTAAACTGTTAAATGTTTCATCTTTTGTTCTTTTGTTATCAATCTGTCTGCAAGCATATAAAACTGTAGCATGATCTTTACCGCCAAAATTCTTTCCAATATCGTTTAGAGATAAATTAGTCAATTGCTTACTGAGATACATTGCTATCTGTCTTGGTAACGCAACTTCCTTTGTTCTTTTACGTGCTTTTAATTCAGGCAATTTAATCCCAAAATGCTCACATACAATTCTCTGAATTGTATCTGTTGTTATTGGTTTTTCCTCTTCAGAAATTATATCCTTCAATATCTCTTTAGCCATTTCTTTATCTATTGGTTTTCCTGTTAAAGAAGACTGCGCTCCAAGACGTATTAAGCAACCTTCAAGTTCACGAATATTTGATTTAACCCTTGATGCAAGATAATATGCTACTTCATCAGATATATGAATTCTCTCTATTTCAGCTTTTTTCTGAATAATAGCAATCTTTGTCTCAAGCTCAGGAGGTTGTATATCTGCAATAAGACCCATACTGAATCTTGATCTCAACCTGTCTGTAACAGCACCTATCTCTTTTGGAGGTCTGTCACTTGAAATCACAATCTGTTTCTGCTTTTCATATATAGCATTAAATGTATGAAAGAATTCTTCCTGTGTTTGGGTTTTATTTGCAATAAAATGTATATCATCAAGCAGTAAAAGATCTACATTTCTATATTTTTCTTTAAATTCACTCATTTTTTCATGCCTTATAGCAGATACCACTTCATTCGTGAACTGTTCAGCCGAAACATAAATAACATTCATCTCAGGTTTTTTATCAAATACGGCATTTCCAACAGCGTTAATAAGATGTGTTTTTCCAAGACCTACCCCTCCATATACAAAAAATGGGTTATATGTTTTTCCAGGTGCTTCAGCAACTTTTTTTGCAGCAGCCTGTGCAAACTGATTAGAAGGACCTGTAATAAAATTCTCGAATGTATATTTTGGGTTAAGATAAATTCCTCTGCTGGCAAGCTTTTGCCTACGGTTTTCTAACCACATGTCCATCTTTTTTACATTAGGGTCAATCTTTTCTTCAATTCTGTAACGAATATTAACAGGATACCCCAGAATACTACTTAATGTATCTGATATTATTTCAGGATAATTATCTTCTATCCAGTCTTTAAAAAAACGGTTAGGTATATCAATTGTTACCTGCTGGTCTTTAATCTGTGCAAGTTTAATTGGTTTGAACCATAATTCAATTATACTGTTTCCAACTTTTTTTTCTATTTTTGAAAGGTTATTCGACCATATTTCTTCAAGATTCATTTAAATAAACCCTCTAATTTCATTATGACCTTACCAAATTTTTTGGAGATGATCCAAAAATATTAACAGTTTATCAACAAATGTTAATAACTTTTTGTTAATAAATCTGCGAGGTATAACATTATATCTAAATATTAACATTCATGACAATAAAATCTGTTATTATCTTGTTGAAGGATCTTTCTCTTTTATTTAAGAATTTTTTTTATTAGATATTTTTCTCCCTTTTAAACTTTTTATTCACAGGTTAAACATATGATTTATCATTAATAATTTTATTATTCAACATATTTAACTTTTCTACTACTATAACTATTAAAAAAAATATATTTATTGTAGTAGATAATCAATTACTTTTTCTTCAAATACTCTTTTATAAATTTATCTATTTCTCCATCAAGTACTGCGTCTACATTTCCTATCTCTAAATTTGTCCTGTGATCCTTAACTATACGATAAGGTTGTAAGATATAAGATCTGATCTGACTTCCCCATGAAATTCCTTTTTTATCACCTATAAACTCTTCCATTTTCTTTTCATGTTCTCTAATTTTCAAGTCATAAATACGAGATTTAAGAATCTTCATTGCAATAGTTCTGTTCTTATATTGTGATCGTTCATTCTGACAGGTGACTATAATACCTGTTGGTAAATGAGTAAGTCTTACGGCAGATGATGTTTTATTAACATGTTGTCCACCGGCACCAGATGCCCTGAAAGTATCCATTTTAATATCATCTTCTTTTATTTCTATATCAATATCATCTTCAATCTCAGGATATACAAGTACTGCTGCAAAAGAAGTGTGTCTTCTACTATTTGCATCATATGGTGATATCCTTATGAGCCTATGAACTCCTGCTTCTGATTTTAGATATCCATAGGCAAATTTTCCAGTTATTGTGATTGTTGCACTCTTGATACCTGCCTCATCACCATGAATTAAATCTACTATCTTTGTGGAAAATTTATGTCTTTCTGCCCATCTGAGATACATTCGCATTAACATCTGTGCCCAATCCTGACTTTCAGTTCCACCAGCTCCTGGATGAATAGATAGAATAGCATTATTCTTATCCATTTCACCCGAAAGAAGATATTCGATTTCGAGTGACTCTAAATCTTCTTTTAACTCTTTTATATTATTTTGTAATTCATTAAGAAATAGTTCGCCACTTTCTTCTTGAAGTATATCGATTGAATTCTCAAGATATAAAAGTTTATTAGACAGAGAATCAAATTGTGATAAAATACCTTCAATTTGTGATTGTCTTTTCAAAATTTCACGTGTCATCTGTGGAGATGACCAGATATTGTCATTTGAAAGCTTAGATTTTAATATTTTCAATTCATCTTTAAGAGTTTTTAAATCAAAGATACCCTCTTAAATATTCAATCTTTTCTCTCAGGTTTATAAGCTCTTCTTTTAGTTCATTTTGTAAAAGCATATTAACCTCCATTATTTTCTATATTTACTGAAAACATTTGTCAATAATAATACTGTTAATATAATGCATATATATGTAAAAAGGTCTCCATATTTGGTATAAAAACTTAATGTGGAATCAGTTCTTATATTTTCTGTTATAAATGTTCTCTCAAAAATACCTGTTTTAGATAAAATTCTTCCATTGCTATCTATAAAACCAGAAATACCTGTATTAGCTACTCTTATTACAGGTTTTCTATTTTCTATCGCACGAAAAGTTGACATGCTAAAATGCTGATATGGACCAGTAGTCTGTCCAAACCACGCATCATTAGTTATATTCACTAAAAAATCTCCGCCTTGCAAAAAAAATTTTCTTACAAGCCCTGGGAAAATAACCTCATAACAGATAACAGTTGAAAAATATCCATAAGGAGTTTCAGCTAAAATATATCTGTTACCTTTTATATAATCTCCAATACCTACAACGAGTTTATTAATGAAGAAGAGGATCTTCTGTAGAGGTACATATTCCCCAAAGGGCACTAAATGTATTTTATCATATATATAAGTAACCTTTCCATAAGGATCAAGCAATACTGCACTATTTGACAATAGATATTTTTCTTTGTCTTTTCCTTTAATAAGTATGCTTCCAAAAAGAAGATGGGTATTCAATTGTTTCTGAAAATCAATTAATTCATAAGTATATTCTTCATCTGTATTGAAAAAGAATGGTAAAGCAGTCTCTGGCCATATAATAATTGAAGGAGAAGAAAGAGACGCCCTGATTGACATCTCCTTATATGTTTCTATTACTAAGTGTTGATAAGCAGAATCCCACTTTTTATCCTGTTCTATATTTCCCTGAATTACACTTGCCTTAAAAAATTTACCATGCCTATTTTCGTTTAATCTGATATGTCCATAAATAAATATCAAAATAGTTAAAATAACTAAAACTGTAAATCCTATAACTGAATGTGAAAGAGGAAATAGAGGCATTTTTTTAGTGCGTTTCTTGAGAAGAAAAATATCTGCAAGTGCCCCATTGTATAAAAGTACAAGGAATGAAATACCATATATCCCTGTTATATCAGCTATCTGGATAACAGGGAGAAACTTATATTGGCTATATCCAATGCTTGACCAGGGAAATCCTGTTAATATATAGGAACGAAGAAACTCTATAACTGTCCAGAACAAAGGAGCAATAAAAAGAGCTGGTAGCTTTGTATTTCTGATACAGACTGAAAAAAGCATTGCAAAAATACCTGTATATAGACAAAGATAAGCACAAAGCATAAAAACTATAATGATACTGATTAAAAAAGGAATATTGCCATAATGATTAATAGAATGATATATCCAGTATAAAGTTCCGAAAAAATACGGAAACCCGAAAATTATACCTGCTTTAAAAGATTTTCGATTGTCCATTTCATAAAGTGATATCAAAAAAGGAACAAGAATTACCCAGGCAAGATAAAATATGTCAAAATTTGGAAAACAGAATATAAGAGCAACACCTGAAAAAAAAGCAGGCGTATAAAATTTTGCAAATAATTTAATATTCAATATACTCACAATAATATATTTTTAAATCAAATAAAACTTTATACTTGAAATACTTTATCTATTTTACTTTATTTAGAAGTTATATAGAACTCAAAATAATATATAAATGAGATAGAAATTGTTTTCTCGCTTTAAATTCACTTGCAAATTTCGGACTATTCAAACCCTTGAAAAGTAGATAAATTTTCTGTTAAGATTTTAAATGTCTGAGGAATTTAAAAGGGCAGGATTGCTTATGCGTTCTGTCGCTAAAATCCTCGATTTTATTATCATAGCAGCAGCAATAGAAATTTTGCCAAGAGCTGGATTCCTCGCAGGTCTTACCTATCTTTTAATAGGGGATGGCCTTTTTGGAGGCAGAAGTTTAGGAAAGAAACTGATTGGGCTTAGGGTTATTTCTTCAGAAACTCTTAAACCTTGTTCTTTAAAGGAATCCATACTCAGAAACAGTACTTTAGGATTAGGATATCTATTTTATAAAGTAATATGGATTGGTTGGGTTTTTATACTGATTGCTGCTGTTATTGAATTTATTATATTAATCGGCAGTAAAGATGGTATGAGAATTGGCGACGAGATTGCAAAGACAATTGTTATTGAGCATACTGAATATCAGGAAGGAAAGGAATGATGCTTTTTAATAAAATTCTCGGACTATTCTCAAATGATCTTGCAATAGACCTTGGAACAGCAAATACACTTGTTTATGTTAAAGGAAAAGGTATCGTATGCAATGAGCCTTCAGTGGTTGTTTTGAGGAGAGACGACAAAAAACCAATTGCAGTAGGAGCTGAAGCCAAAAAAATGCTTGGAAAAACCCCGGCTAATATAATAGCAATAAGGCCGATGAAAGACGGTGTTATTGCTGATTTTGACGCTACGGGAGAGATGCTGAAATACTTCATTACAAAAGTACACAATAGAAGAAGTTTTGTTTCACCAAGGGTAATTATAGGAGTCCCATCAGGAATAACACAGGTCGAACAACGTGCAGTCAAAGATGCAGCTCAAGTATCTGGAGCAAGGGAGGTGTATCTTATTGGGGAACCAATGGCTGCAGCGGTTGGCGTGGGGCTTCCGGTTGGTGAACCATCTGGCAATATGATAGTTGATATAGGGGGTGGGACAACAGATGTTGCTGTTATCTCACTTGATGGCGTTGTATATAGTAAAGCGGTTCGTGTGGGTGGTGACAAGATGGATGACTCGATCATGGCTTTCATCAAGCGAAGATACAATCTTATGATAGGAGATATGACTGCTGAACAGATTAAGATTAATATTGGTTCTGCATATCCTACCGAGGGTAGTGAGAATAGAACGATGGAGATAAAGGGAAGGGATCTTATTTCAGGAATCCCGAAGACACTTACCATTAATGAAAATGAAATTCGAGAGGCCCTTACTGAACCAGTAAATATAATTCTTGATACTATAAAAGTAATCCTTGAAAACACTCCACCCGAGCTTGCATCTGATATTGTGGACAGAGGTATTATTCTGGCTGGTGGAGGTGCGCTACTAAGAGGTATTGACCTGCTCATACGTGAAGAGACAGGACTACCTGTTATAGTTGCTGAGGATCCGCTTACAGCAGTTGTACGGGGCGTTGGTAAGATGCTTGATGAAATAGACCTTTTGAGAAGAGTGGCTATCACTATATAATGCCTAAGAAAAGGCTTCTGCTTTTTCTTTTTATTGTTTTATCCTTGGGTTTGATGACCTATCAAAGTAACAGGGTGAATTTCCTGCCCCTAAAATTCCTTAATAACACTCTGAATACTTTTCTATATATGAAACATTCCATAACAAGTTTTATTACTTCTCCATTTAAAAAGATGTTTATAACGGAACAAGAAAATAAGAGGCTAAAAGAAGAACTCTCAAGATTTATTAATGAACGAGAGAAATATCAGCAAGCCATTCAGGAGAATAAGCAGCTTAGGGAAATCCTCGCTATAAAAGAAAGTGTGCCGAGATATATTACAGCTGCACGTATTATCGGTAAGAGCATTGACCAATGGTCTAATACACTAATTATCGACAAAGGTAGCCTGGACATGGTCAAAAAAGATATGGTGGCTATTACAGAAAAAGGTTTAGTTGGAAAGATTGCAAATGTTACTGATTCTTATTCATACCTCTTATTGATCACTGATATTAACTTTTCTGCAGCAGCCCGTCTTCAGGAAAATAGAACAGAGGGAATAATTTCAGGCACTGGTTTCAAAATTTGTAAGTTGAAATACATACCGACAGAAGAAGAAATAAAAGAAAGAGATATTGTAAGAACTTCAGGACTTGACAGTCTTTTTCCCTCGGGTATACCTATTGGTTTTGTATCGAAAGTTAATAAAAGAGGAGATGGTATTTTCCAGGATATAGAAGTTATTCCTTTTGTTGATACCAAAAAGATCGAATTTGTTGCAATAATAAAAAAAGAATGAATTATATTCTCTGGATAGTTGCTATCATCATAACTTTTATAATACAGAGTTCAGTCTCTTTATTTAATATTACACCTAATCTTACTGCAGTTTTAGTTTATTACGCAGGTGTTAAAAAGAGAGAAATTAAGGGTATGTTTATTGGTTCCATGATTGGAACTATTGAAGACAGTCTATCGGGAGCTTTCCTAGGTCCGAACCTTTTGAGTAAAGGGATTGTTGGATATCTCTCTTCTTTTATTTCACATAAAATTTTTATCTGGACTCCTTTTTTAGGAGTTATAAGTATTTCAGTGATGACCCTAACAGATAGTCTCATTATTTTTATGTCAAGGAGCATATTTGATAAACCACCAGTTAGTATCAGTAATGCAACCTTATTTTTTGTTATTCAATCTCTTATGAATGCAGTTTTTGGAGCATTTATTAAACCGAAAGATGATGTATTAAAAAGCTAACCCATATTATTAATGAAAAATTTGGCAGATGCAGTATTTGAGCGGTTTTAAATTCTTTCTTCGAAAGAATTTTCCCCAGAGGCTCGATGGATATTGAGCCAAGAATGAGAGAGAATACTGCATCTGCCAATTAGCTATAAGTTTATGAATAAAGTGGGTTAAAAATTAGTACATAAGTTGATGAACTATATTTATAAAGTGAGAGATTTAAGGTGAGAAGCAGAGATGAAATTGACAGAATAATAAAAATAAGCTACGTTGTTATCGCTATCTTTGCGCTGCTTATAATGAGATTGTGGCAGCTTCAAATATTACGAGGGGATGAATACCTTAAGCTATCGGAATCTAATCGTTTAAGAATAATTAATATCCATGCGCCAAGGGGGATTATTTTTGATAGAAATAAAATACCTCTTGTAAAAAATACTCCGTATTTTTCTGTTTCAATAATACCTAATGAATTTGAAAGGAATAATTTAGAAAATCTCTCAAGAGTTATTAAAGTTCCTCTTGAAGAAATACTGAAGAAGCTAAATAAAAATGATACAAGTCCATTTGTATCAATAAAACTTAAAGAAGGGCTATCATTTCAAGAAGTAGCATATATTGAGTCAAGACGATCTGATTTCCCAGGTATGATTATAGAAGTAGAGATTAGCAGAGAATATCCATATGCAGATGTGGGTGCACATCTTATTGGATATCTTGGAAAAGTCAGCCATAACCAATCAAAAGACCCTTCATTCAAAGAAATACCCCCAGATAGCTTTGTTGGACAATGGGGAATAGAGAAACTTTATGATGATACACTAAGAGGAAAGAGTGGAAAACGAATTATAGAGGTTGATGCACTTGGCAAGGAGATTAGATTATTAAAAGAGATTCCACCATTAAAAGGAAGTGATATTATATTAAGCGTAGATATTAATCTTCAAAAGGAAGCTGAAAAGGCTTTTGGAGATAGGGCAGGAGCTTTGGTTGCAGTCTCGCCAAATACAGGTGAGATACTCGGGCTGGTTAGCAAACCATCTTTTGACCCCAATCTTTTTATAAAAGGGATAAACTACAAAGATTGGATTACACTCGTAAAAGACAAACGGAAGCCATTAATCAACAGAGCGCTTCAGAGTCAATATCCTCCTGGCTCGACATTTAAGATTATTACTGCAATAGCAGGCCTCGAAGAAGGAGTAATTACAAACGATACAAGAGTAAATTGCCGGGGAGGCATACAGTATGGCAAGTGGACTTTTGCTTGCTGGCAGAAGAGAGGGCATGGAGTAGTCTCTTTTCATAGAGCTCTTGTGGAATCATGTGATGTATATTTTTATGAAGTAGGTCAGCGACTTGGAATTGATAAGATATATAAATATGCAACAAGTTTTGGTCTTGGTAATAAAACAGGAATTGAACTTGGCATTGAAAGAGAAGGTTTGATTCCTAATACCGAATGGAAGTTAAAAGCAAAAAACCTTCCATGGTATTGGTAAGAGACATTTATTTCAGCAATAGGGCAAGGGTATGTTGCTGTAACACCCATTCAAATGGCTTTTATGTTAGGCTCTTTTGCAAATGGAGGGAATCTTTATAAACCTATTCTCTTAAAAGAAGAAAAGCCTGTTATATCAAAAAAAATAAAGTTAAATCCGGAGACAATAAAGGAAGTTAAAAACGCATTGTTAGGAGTGGTTTACGAAAATGGAGGCACAGGGTGGGCTGCGCGGTCGCAAATAACAAAAATAAGTGGGAAGACAGGCACAGCTCAAGTTATTTCGATGAGAAGCGGAATACGACGAGCTGCTGAATCTTTTAGAGACCATGCTTGGTTTGTGGCCTATGCGCCTGAAGAAAGACCTGAAATTGCTCTTGCTGTTTTGGTAGAACATGGTGGCCATGGAGGAGCTGCAGCTGCACCTATTGCAAAAAGGGCAATAGAAGCTTACTTTGAGAAAAAAATTTTAAAAATGAATAATGAATGAAGAAGTTAAATAATCCAGAAAAAATGTAGTGCTTCTTTTATAAATACTACGCCAAAAAAGAATAAAACCAATCCAAGGAATCTGAGTAAGTAAATATACAAAATGTTATTCAAAAAGGTTTTTGACTTGCTTATTAATAATATAATGACTATTTTTGAGCCAATTAAAAATAGATAAAAACTGGATATAAACATACATACTGAAAGAGCATTTATATTGAATGCCTTTATAACTGTTGGGGCACCTATGGTTATCCAGAAAAGATAGGGATGCGGATTCAGAATATTTGTAATAATTCCTTTCTTCAAAGATTGTGAGTTCATTTTTTGGAGGTCTAAAGATAGTTCTTTTACCTTAAAAATTTCATATGATAGATAGAAAAGAAAAAAAGCACCTGTGAGAGATATTATCCCAAAAATAAGATTTGATGAAGAAATTTTTGCAAGGAAAAAAACTGAAACAAAAACAATCGGAACATCTGTAAGCAAAGGAACACAGGCAACCTTAAAGCCCTCTTTTCTATTGTGTTTAAGAGTTTCAGAAATGACTAATGTAAGTAATGGTCCTGGTGATATTCCTGCGACTAATCCGAATATTGCACCTGAAATGAAAAAAGATAAAGATTCAATAATCACAATCGTACTTTAACATAATATTCAAAACACTTGACCAGTTAACATCATTTTAATTTATAATGAACTTTATGAGTATACTTGAATGTATTGGAAATACACCTCTTGCAAGTATAGATAGCATAAATCCTAATCCCAAGGTTAAGCTATATGCAAAGCTTGAGGGCAATAATCCTGGTGGGTCTGTCAAAGATAGAATAGCTCTGTATATGTTAGAAACAGCTGAAAGAGAGGGAAGACTTAAAAGAGATCAGATTGTACTCGAAGCAACATCAGGAAATACAGGCATTGGGCTTGCTATGGTTGCATCAGCAAAGAAATATCGTGTGAAACTAACTATGCCCGCTTGTGTCAGTATTGAGAGAAGGAGAATTCTCGAGGCATTTGGTGCAGAACTTATTCTCAGCCCCCCAGATGAGGGGACTGATGGAGCCATTAGATTGGCCCAAAGCATCCTTTCAGAAGAACCTGATAAATATTTTATGCCAAATCAGTTCGATAATTATGCAAATATACTCGCACATTATGAAACCACAGGAAAAGAAATATGGGAGCAGACTAAAGGTCAGATCACTCACTTTGTTGCAGGTATGGGAACAACTGGAACTTTGATGGGTGTCAGTAAAAGATTAAAAGAATATAATAAAGACATTAAAATCATTGGTGTTGAGCCTGTTCAACACCACAGGATTCAGGGACTCAAAAACATGAAAGAATCTATTGTTCCGAAGATTTTTGAGCCTTCAAGACTTGATGAGCATTATTTCGTTAACGATGACGAAGCATTTGATACTACACGTATGCTGGCAGTAAAAGAAGGAATTTTTGCAGGGATGTCAAGCGGAGCTGCAGTACATATTGCCCTGAGAAAATCGAGTGAACTCAGGGAAGGTTTGATTGTTGTCATTTTACCTGACAGGGGAGACAGATATCTTTCTACTGCATTATTCACTTCAGTATGTGCTAAGTGTCCTCCATAATTACTTTATAATGGTTCGAATAGATCGAAGAATTATACAAAATTTTGATTGGGTCATTTTTTCGGTCACTTTAATAATAGCTTTTATTGGAATAATAACCATTTATAGCTCGACCCGTCCTATATCAGAAGGAGAATATACTGGTTTTTATATAAGGCAGATCATCTGGCTGATAATAGCCATTATAGTCCTTTTTTTTATTGTAAGCTTTGATTATACATGGCTCGATAGATTTTCATTGCCATTTTACATTATGGGTATTATCTTACTGATAGCTGTATTTATCATGGGGAAGATAGGGATGGGAGCTAAGAGATGGATAAGTATTGGTCCCCTTTCTTTCCAGCCATCTGAATTCTATAAAATCGTACATATTATTATGCTTTCCCATTATTTAAGTCATATAAAAAGCCCTATCGAAACAAAATATTTATTTTATGCATTCTTTCTTATATCTTTTATTCCATTCATCCTACTTATAAAACAACCAGACCTTGGAACGAGCATAATAATCCTGTCTATTTTTGCAACACTGATATTAGCAAAGGGAATTTCAAAAAAGATTGCGGGGCTATTAATTATCATCAGTTTGATATCATTGCCTTTTCTTGGCAATATTTTATGGAGTGGTCTAAAAGATTATCAGAAAAACAGGATTGTTGCTTTTATTGAACCTGAAGTAGACCGAAGCGGTATTGGTTATCACCTGAATCAGTCAAAGATTACAATTGGTTCTGGAAAGTTTTTTGGAAAAGGTTTTTTACATGGAACTCAGGGGCCTTTTAGGTTTTTACCTGAAAAACATACAGATTTTATTTTTGCAGTTTTTGCAGAAGAATGGGGATTTTTTGGAAGTACTGTTCTATTTTTCCTTTATTTTGTTTTGATATTACGCGGGCTTGACACTGCAAGGAGGGCAAGGGATGAGTTCGGAAGGCTCCTCGCTATAGGGATCTCCTTTATATTTTTATTTTACTTTTGTGTAAACGTGGGAATGACATTAGGGCTTATGCCTGTTGTTGGCATACCGCTTCCCCTCATGAGTTATGGGGGAACAGCACTTATATCAAATTTTATGGCAATCGGAATTCTGATAAACATCAGGATACGGAGGTTCGAACTCTTTCATTAGTACTGGTGCATCTGTTATAATTTTTCGTTTATTTTTACTGCATACTGCATCTATCTTACTTTTGATATTAAAGGGCGGTGTAGCTCAGTTGGTTAGAGCATGCGGCTCATATCCGCAGTGTCCGGGGTTCAAATCCCTGCACCGCCACCAAACTATCTACTTTCACACCACATCCTTGCATTCTGGAACATCTTAAGCCAGGGGGATGTTTTAAGATTTTTCTTCCAGTCTTCTGGCATATAAGCCCACTGCCATTTAAGAAAAACTCTCTCTGGATGTGGCATCATCGCAAGATGTCTTCCATCAGGATTACATAAAGCTGTTATGCCGTGTGGAGATCCATTGGGGTTAAATGGATACCTCTCTGTAATTTCTCCATAATCGTCAATGAATCGTATTGGTGCAAGGTTCTTTTTAAGAACTTCCTCTTGTATGCCAGTGTCCGGGAAATAAAGTCTTCCTTCCCCATGAGCTATCCATATCCCGAGAGTGGAACCTTCCATTCCTTTTAACATAATCGCTGGGCTTGGTAAAATTTTTACTGTTGTAAAACGTGATTCGAACCTTCCTGATTTATTTTGTATGAATCTTGGCTGTATTATGTCGGATATCCCACTCCATGGAACCCATCCCAGAAGTGCCATGAGCTGACAGCCATTGCATACGCCAAGGCTGAAAGTATCAGGACGTTCATAAAATTTCTGAAATTGTTCGAATAGTATTTTATTGAATCGTATAACTCCTGCCCATCCCTTTGCTGAATCAAGAACGTCTGCATAACTGAAACCACCAACAAATGCAATGCCTCTGAAATCATCAAGCTTTATTTTTTCTTTTAGCAAGTCTGTCATCATTATATCCCACACTTCAAAGCCTGCAAGATAGAAAGCTGAAGTCATTTCACGGTCTCCATTGCTACCTTCTTCTCGTATGATAGCCACTTTAGGGGTATTATTCTGTAATCCAGCCAACCACCTTTTAGTTCCCCCCTTATTAAGGGGGGATACAGAGGGATTAAAGGAAGGTTTTTCTGGAATAAAAGTGAGTCCATACTTAGGACCATTTCTATCGAAATTAATTTTTCTTTCTTCATTTATACATTCAGGATTCGCCTGAAGTCTATCGATATGATAACTTGTTTCTTCCCAGATAGCTCTGAGAACTCTCATATCTTCCCTCAAGACTGTCTGGTCATTTATACTTATCGTGACCACTTTTTCAAGTGTTGTCTTGCCAATAACTTGATATGCTATACCATTCTTTTTAAATGAATCTGTTATTCTTTCCTCATGTTCTGGTAAATACTCAATTACTAAACCGAGTTCTTCAGAAAAGAGGAATGGGAATATCATTTCTTGTAATCCCTCTGCCCCCTCTTGAGTTCTGAGTTTTAACTTCTGAATGTTTATTTCCAATCCGCAATTCCCGCCAAAAGCCATTTCAAGTAATGTTACAATTAAGCCCCCGTCACTTCTGTCATGTCCCGAAAGAATAAGATCTTCTGAGATGAATCTCTGAATAACATTAAAAATAAGTTTTAGTTGTTTAGGATCATCAACATCTGGAGATTCATCCCCGATTTGACCATATACATGTGCTAAAGCAGTACCTCCTAATCTGTATTTTCCTTTGCCGAAATCAATATATAGTAGTTTGCTTGTACCAGGTTTTTTTATGTCAGGTGTGATTACCTTGGTTATATCGGGACATGTAACATATGCTGAAATGACAAGGCTACCAGGAGCTTTAATAATTTCTGTTTTGCCTGATGAATCAGTAACCTTTGCAGCCATGGATAGACTATCTTTCCCTCCATCTATTGCTATTCCAAGCTCAAGGAGTATATCTTTTAGTGCTAATGCAGCTTCATAAATATTTGCACCTTCGCCAGGAAGTTTTGCAGCCCACATCCAGTTTCCCGAGCATTTTATATCTTCAAGTGAACTTACCTTTGCCCATACAATATTTGTTAATGCTTCCCCAACGCTCATTCTTGCCATTGCCTGAGGGCTGATTAATCCTTTTATTGGTTGTTCACCAATAGAAAGAGCAGCTCCAGTCAATCCTAAATGGCTCTGAGCGATAACAGCAACATTTGATAACGTCAGTTGAAGTGGCCCTACACACTGTTGTTGAGCAATGAGTCCTGTAACAGAACGGTCTACTTTATTTGTAAGAAATCTTTTCGACCCTACCGAGACGAGTCTAAGAACCCTTTCAAGGGCTTCCCTTAATGTTAGCCCTTGTGGAAGACGTAGGGGCTTATGGATAGGTTTTATTCTTTCGATCGTAAAAGTCTTTTGAGGCATTTTCCCGAGGACAGTTGATAATTCAAGATGGACTGGTATAGTTCCATCAAGCTCATCAAATAATAGAATATATCCATCTCCTGTAATCTCTCCAATAAATGAACATGGAACTTTTTCTCTATCACATAGTGCAAGAAATTCCGCTTTACTTTCAGGTTTAAGGAGTATTGCGTTATTCTCCTGATATTCTGCACCCCAGATTTCTAAAACTGAAAGCGTATTGTCACCTAAATGTATTTTTCTAATATCTATCTTTGCTCCTGCAGGATATATGAGCTCTTTTACAACATTACAATTTCCGCCTGCACCTTGATCATGAATACTAATAATAGGATTATTTTCGCCCATTTCTACACATGCTCTGATGACTCTATTAACCTTTTGCTCCATTTCAGCGTCACCACGCTGGACAGCGCTGAAGTCAAGTTCCTCAATATTTTCTCCTTGAATCATGCTTGATGCAGCACCACCGCCCATTCCAATCCTATATGCAGGTCCTCCAATCTTTACAACAAGCATTCCTTTCTGAGGCTCTTTCTTTTCAATATGTCTATCATCTATCTGGCCAATTCCACCAGTAAACATTATAGGTTTTATCCATTCCCTTCTTTCACCATTGGGTAGTTTTAAACCGAAAGATCTTGTGAAACCCTGTATGACAGGCTCACCGAATTTGTTCCCATAATCAGAGGCTCCATTACTTGCTTCAATCTCAATCTGGAGGGGTGTTGCAAGATTTGGTGGATATTCAAATGATGAATCTTCCCATGGTAAAAGGTATCCAGGTATTTGAAGATTCCCGACACAATAGGCAGCAGTTCCGGCTATTACTAAACTTCCTTTTCCAGTAGCATGAACATCACGTATTCTTCCTCCAGTGCCTGTTTCAGCTCCAGGAAATGGGGCTACACCTGTAGGAAAGTTATGCGTTTCTGCTGTGAAAATGATATGGTAAAGCAGGTTTTCTTGCTTAAAAAATGATGGTGATCCTGGATTAGCAGGTAATAAAGAAGATATTAAATATCCTCTAATAGCGCTTGAATTATCTTTAAAGGCAATAATGCTATTATTCGGCGATCTTCTTAATGGGTATTTGATTAACTCCATAAGAGTTGATGGCATTTCTGTACCATCTATTATCAGTCTACCATTGAAAAACCAGTGGCGTGAATGTTCACTGTTCGACTGGCTGAGGTCAAAACATTCAACATTTGTAGGATTGCGGCAAAGCTTTTTTACAAATAGGTTATAGTAATAGTCTATATCCCATTCATCAAGGCCGAGTCCCATTTCAGCGTTTATTTTCTTGAGGGCATCTTTGCCTTCCTCTATCAGAGGAACTATATAAAACGGTTTCGGTTTTATTCCTGTCTCAAAGGTGCTAAGTGGTTCTAAATAAGGGCATTCAGTCATCCGGTCGTGGATTAAGGCAAGAAAGGATTCAATTGATTGATTTTTTTCTTGACCCCTTGACCCCTTGACCCCTTGAATCTTCTTTTTAAACTGTAGTTTATATCTCCTCGACCTTTCTATCCTTTTAATCATTGTCAGTCCACAGGCATGACATACAGATACTGCATTTGTTGACCAGGCAGTAGTGAAGTTCATGCGCGGTCCAACCTCAAGGATATAATTGACATATCCCCCCTTACCACCCTTTGCTAAAGAAGGGATGGGGGGATTAGCAATCAAAAAACTCCTGTCAGAAAAATTTTCTGGTTCGAACGTCTCTGCAAGGAGCCAACGCAGAATATTCAATTCTCCTTCATCAATTGGAGATGTGGTTTCGATATAAAAACAGTATTCTGTTTCAATATCTTTTATCTCTGCTGATACTTTTTGCTGAGAAATTGATAACAGTTCATTTTTCTTTGCTTCAGAAAGGGCTGGTTTTCGATAAAAATGTAATAGATTCATTAGAAATTTATTTTAGCAGAAAGATGTAGCTTCTCAAGATGATAGAAATATCATGATCCGAAAACCCTTTTGAAAATATAATCTACATTTTTCAGATAATAGGTGAGGTCAAAGATCTCCCTGATCTCTTTTGCCTGGAGATATTTTTTAACCTCCTTGTCCTTTAATAATAAATTCTTGAAATCAACACCTTTCTTCCAGCTCATCATTGCATTTCTCTGGACAATATCATATGCATCATCACGCTGGAGGCCCTTATCAACAAGTGCAAGCATGACACGTTGTGAGTTAAAAAGTCCGTAGCTCTTCGCAATGTTATCCCTCATTTTCTTCGGATAGACACGGAGTTTTTCAAGGATTCCCTTTAGTCTGTGAAGCATATAATCGATAAGGATTGTACTATCGGGAATGATTATTCGTTCAACAGAGGAATGAGATATATCTCTTTCATGCCATAATGCAATATTCTCAAGGCTTGCAAGAGAGTTTGCCCGTACAATACGCGCAAGACCAGTAAGGTTTTCGCAGCCAACAGGGTTTCTTTTATGAGGCATTGCAGAAGATCCCTTTTGACCTGTGATGAATGGTTCCTCTGCCTCTAAAACCTCTGTCCTTTGAAGATGTCTTATTTCTACAGCTATTTTTTCCACAGAAGCAGCTATTAATGCAAGCATTATAAGATATTCTGCGTGTCTGTCACGCTGTACTATTTGTGTTGCAATAGGTTCTGGCTTAAGGCCAAGCTTTTTACAAACTTTGTCTTCGATCGCAGGTGGTATGTTTGAGAATGTTCCAACAGCACCAGACAATTTTCCTATACTAATAATATTTTTAACATGTTTTATCCTGATTAGATTCCTTCTCATATCTTCATACCAGAGCGCACATTTAATGCCGAAAGTTGTTGGCTCTGCATGTACACCATGACTTCTACCAATCATAACTGTATTTTTATATTTATAAGCCTGCTTTTTAAGTACTTCCATAAGCTCTTTAATATCGTCAGTAATAATATCAGCAGCCTTTTTCATCTGTAAGGCTAATGCTGTATCAAGTATATCTGATGAAGTTAGTCCTTTGTGTACGAATCTTGATTCAGGTCCAATATGACGAGCTACTGATGTAAGAAATGCTATAACATCATGTTTCACAACCTTTTCTATCTCGTCGATCTCCTTTATATCAAAATCTGCCTTTTTCTTAATGACCTTCAATGCATCAAATGGTATTTCACCGAGTTCTGCCCATGCCTCACATACAGCAATTTCTACCTCAAGCCATTTCTGATATTTTGTCTTAATATCCCATAATTCTCCCATTTCTGGACGTGTATATCTTGCTATCATAAATAACTCTCCTAAAAAAGTTACTCTATTTTACCAGAGCATTATTAGAAATTCCTCCTGAAATTTCTTAAACTTGACAGTATAAAAGTTAAAAGTGTAAGGTAAAAAACGTGGGCAGTTAGCTCAGTCGGTAGAGCAGAGGCCTGAAAAGCCTCGTGTCCGCAGTTCGATTCTGCGACTGCCCACCATGATCTATTATTAAATTATTAAATAACTTTAGAGTAAAATCATGTAGAGGGCGGTAGATTTTCTTTTGCAGAATCCGCTTTTGCAGTCTGTAAACCTTCTTTTATAATAAGAATGAAGATAACAGTAAAACCTATAAGTATGCCGATTAGATTAATCAGCTTAAGAACCGCAAGTATTATCAGGATACAGGTAAGGATGAATAGTCTAACTATGCTGAGAAATATAATCTTTCCGCTTGGTTTATAGGGTCCGAAGAATTTTTCAAGTCCCCACGAAAGACCTTTGAGATTTGCAAAACCGAGTAGCCCACCAAGTAGAATGCTTATCGGAAGTTTTTTCCACTCAAATAGAGCAGAAGCTAAAGCTAAGGGCAGTAGTATAATAGTCCCTTGTTTATAAATTCTTTTTACCAGATTCATTCCCAGATTTTTTTGCTAATCTTGCTAATTCTCTATAACCAGCAATAATTCCAAAAAATGTGAAAATACAAAGGAGCCATGGATATGTTTTTAGATTAAACCATCTCTCCATTAGATAATCAAGTCCGTATCCCATCATTCCACCAATAACTGTCGAGAATACAAAGTAAAGACCGACTGTGCTTGCCCTGAAAAGCTGATTGAGGATTGTTTTATCGAGCATAAAAGTCCTTTTTTAAATTTTAACACATCAGGAAAATAAATATTGGTAATAATTATTTGATTTCTAAAAGAGTCTCGTATATAGCCTTAACTGTCTTTTCGATATCCTTTTCCGAGTGTGCTAATGATAAAAACCCTGCTTCAAACTGAGATGGTGCTATATAAATCCCCCTTTTTAACATGCCTGAGAAGAATTTGGAAAATAGGGTTGTATCAGATGTTTTTGCAGTCTTATAATCAACAATATCTTTATCAGTAAAATAATTACAGAACATTGTCCCAGCTCTGTAAAAACGTGTTTTCACCCCTACAGCCTTAGAAGCATCAACAAAGCCTTTTTCGAGGATGCTTGCTTTTCTTTCGAGTTTTTCATAAGTCTCTTTTTTTGATAGAATTTTTAGAGTCTCTATCCCAGCTGTCATTGCAATTGGATTTCCTGATAATGTGCCAGCCTGATAAACGGGTCCTTCAGGTGATACCATGGACATTATTTCTTTTTTGCCTCCATAAGCTCCTACAGGGAGCCCTCCACCAATGATCTTACCAAGGCATGTCATGTCGGGTCTTATACCATAGTATTCCTGTGCCCCGCCATACGAAACCCTAAACCCAGTCATAACTTCATCAAAAATTAATACAATGCCATAATCTTTAGATAATTTTCTTAATGACTCCAGAAAATTAGGTTTTGGTAAAACACATCCGATATTTCCTGCAACTGGCTCTATTATCACACATGCTATGGTTTTCCATTCTTTTTTTATAGTACTTCTTAATGATGTTATATCATTGAATGGAAGGGTTATAGTGTTCCTCGCGTAAGATTTTGGTACACCAGGACTGTCAGGTATACCGAAGGTAGTTGCTCCAGAACCAGCTTTTACAAGAAGACAATCAGCATGGCCATGATACCCTCCCTCAAATTTAATAATCTTGTCTCTCCCTGTAAATCCACGAGCAACTCTGATTGCACTCATAGTAGCCTCTGTGCCAGAGTTGACCATTCTGACCTTGTCCATTGATGGGTAAGCTTTTAGAATTAGTTCTGCGAGCTGAACTTCAAGTGCTGTAGGGGCTCCGTAACTTGTACCCTTTTCGATCGCTTTTTTAAGTGCCCTGACAACTTTCGGATGTGCATGTCCGAGTATTAGAGGTCCCCAAGAAAGTACATAATCAATATATGCATTGCCATCTATGTCATAAATTCTTGATCCCTTTGCCCTCTCAATAAATAGAGGGTTTCCTCCGACGGCTTTAAAAGCACGAACAGGACTATTAACTCCACCAGGAATAAGTCTGGATGCTTTTAGAAATAACTTTTTTGATTTTACTATATTCATAATTATTGGTAAAAAACTATGTTACTCTATCATAAAAATTTTTATGTGTCAAAAAGAAAGCCTCATATGCTATAAAAATAGAATCTCAATATGAGGAGGAACTAATGAAAAAAATTTTTGTTGTTATGATTTTAGTTTGTTTATTGTATGCAGTTGTTTCATGCGCACAAAAGGAAGAAAAGAAGGCGCCATATCTTGCAAAGGTTGGCAATGTGAAGATAACACAGGCTGACCTTGATAGAGAACTCAAGAGTATTCCGGAGTTTGCTCAAAAGCTTTTTGAGGGTGCTGGCGGGAAGGAGAAGTTCCTTGATGAGATTATCAAAAAGGAACTTCTTTATCAGGAGGCTCTGAAGAAAGGCTATGACAAAGATGCAGAATTTCAGAAAAAGGTGGAAGATTTTAAAAAGATTACCTTGATCAGCATGTTACTTGAAAAAGAAATTGAGGCAAAAACAGAGATCACCGAACAGGATGTGAAAAATTATTATGAAAAAAATAAGAACGAGTTTGCACAAATTAGTCAGATAAGAGCAAGGCATATTCTTGTGAAAACAGAAGATGAAGCAAAAAAGATATTAGAAAGGATTAAAAAAGGAGAAGATTTTGCAAAGATTGCCCAGACTAGCTCAATCGATACCGGAACAGCGAAGAATGGCGGAGATCTCGGGTATTTCTCTCCAGGGCAGCTTGTACGTGAATTCGAGGAAGCAGCAGCCCGATTGAAAATTGGTGAGACCAGTCAGCCAGTCAGGACAAAGTTTGGATACCATATTATTGAGGTAATTGATAAAAAGATGGGTAAGCCGGTCGAATTTGAACGAGTGAAGAATCTTATCTTTCAGCGTCTTACTGCTGATAAACAGAAACAAGCTTTTGATGCTTACATAGAAAAACTGAAAAATTTATATAAGGTTGAAATAAATAAAGATATGCTGAGTCAAATCTCTGACGAATCAGAGAAGAAAAATGAGACGGAGGAGAAACAAGAACCCGAAGGAAAATCAGAGAAACAAACAACAGAAAAGAAAAGGGATTAGTATCCATCATAAAATGAAGTTTCATGTGAACCCATTTCAGCATCTAAAACCAATACATTATGATCCTGAAACGATACTGAAATAAATTCAGCACAAGGTTCAGGGTGACAAAAATGTAAGAAAAGTAAAATAGTTTGTATTTTTTTTCATGAATCAATTTGAAGTTCTCGATATTTCAGGTGACATAGGTCTCAAGGCTTTCGGTAAGAGCCTCAAAGAGGCTTTTATTAATGTTGCTTTGGGAATGTATAGTCTAATTACGAATCTCGATGCAATAAAAAAAAAGAAAACAATCAATATCTCGATAGAAAAACATTCACTTGATACATTACTTGTCGCATGGCTGAATGAATTAATTTTTTCTTTTGATGCTTATGGTTTTATAGGAAAAGAGATTATCATTGAAGAAGCGAGTTTCGGAAAGGAGGAGTTCAAGTTTAAAGCTATAGTTACAGGTGAGGAGATTGACCCAGAGCGTCATGAAAGGAAGCTACTTATCAAGGCTGCAACATACCACAGATTGAGGATTGAAAAAAGAGGCAAATTTTGGGAGATAGATGTTATATTTGATATATAAACACAGGAATGTTTTAAGATATTTTTAGGATGGATAAAAATGTTAATTGATAAAGTAAGAAGAATTGATGATACAAAAATAGAAGTTCCCATTAATTATAAAGATGGAATGCGTGTTGGTGGAATTATCTATGTTGATGAATCTCTCGAAAATGAACTTGAATCCCAGTCAATAGATCAAGTAGCGAATGTAGCTACCTTACCAGGAATTATGCGTGCATCTATGGCTATGCCTGATGTGCATACAGGCTATGGTTTTGCTATAGGAGGGGTAGCTGCCTTTAATTTGAATGAAGGGATTGTTTCACCAGGAGGAGTAGGATATGACATAAACTGTGGTGTTCGTCTTTTGAAAAGCAATCTTATGAGACATGAGGTTATTCCCAAAATACATGATCTCATCAATACACTCTATAATGAAATCCCATCAGGGGTTGGTTCAAAAGGCAAAATACGCCTTGGCCCTAAAGATGAGAAAGATATACTGGTTAAAGGTGCATATTGGGCTGTGGAACAGGGTTTTGGTGAAAAAGATGACCTTGAAAAGACAGAGTCAGTTGGATGCATAGAAGGTGCTGATCCATCAATCATAAGCAATAAAGCATATGAGAGAGGAAGGGCACAGCAGGGAACTCTCGGTTCAGGAAACCATTTTCTTGAGGTTCAATATGTCGACGAAATCTATGATGAGCAAGCAGCAAATATTATGGGTTTATTTAAAGATCAGATAACACTGATGATTCATACTGGTTCGAGAGGTTTCGGTCATCAGGTCTGCAGCGATTTTCTCGAAATAATGGAAAGGGCTGCAAATAAATATAACATCATTTTACCTGATAAAGAACTTGCATGTGCTCCATTTAACAGCAGGGAGGCACAGGAATATCTTTCTGCAATGCGTGCAGCAGCAAATTATGCCTGGGCTAACAGACAGTGTATTATGCATTGGGCACGTGAGGCATTTGTAAAGGTTTTCGGGATTTCTCCCCACAAGCTTGGCATGAGTCTTATTTATGATGTTGCACACAATATAGCTAAAATTGAAGAGCATGAAGTGAATGGGAAAAAGCTTAAGTTAATTGTCCACAGGAAAGGCGCAACAAGAGCTTTTCCACCAGGCCATCCAGAACTTCCTCTAATTTACAGAAAAATAGGGCAACCAGTCTTAATTCCAGGTGATATGGGCAGAGCATCATTCGTGCTACTGGGAACTGAAAAATCCATGAAAGAAACTTTCGGTTCTACTTGCCACGGAGCTGGTAGAGTGCTTTCAAGACATCAGGCGATCAAGAAGGCAAAAGGCCGTTCTATTCGGAGAGAGATGGAAGAAAGAGGAATTATTGTTAGATCTGCAGGTCGAGAGACACTTGCAGAAGAAATGTCCGATGCCTATAAAGACATATCAAATGTTGTGGATGTTGTTCATAAGGCAGGGATTTCTAAGAAAGTTGCACGGCTTAGACCTATCGGAGTGATAAAAGGATAATAAAAGATAACAGGATAAAAAGAAAGTAATTTAATAAAATCATTGAGTTAAATAAATTTTTGAGTAACATCTGCATCATTTGGGTTTATTATTCTGGACAGCAAAGAAGCGATTTGTTATTTCAATATATGGTATTCAATAATTGCTGCAAATAAAATAATTAAACATCCTGGCAAAATCTTTTTATACATTCCCCATAAATCAGCCTTGAAATACTCTCGAGTCAATATGAGGCATACATGCACAGGGGATAGGAGTACACCTAAAAAGCCAGAAGCAAAAGCAAAAGATACCATGGCTATTGAATAATTTCCAGCAAGGCTTGCTATAAAGGGGAAAGTACTTCCTACAAAACCAACAGTAATTCCTGTTAGTAGGCCAGTAACAAATGGTAGAAAAAAAAGAATGGGGAATAAGGGAATGTTCTCCCTGATAAATAATTCACTGAGGTTTTTTACTGCACCTGAGCCTTCCATTGACTCTTTGAAAAGCATAACCCCAAGTATTAATATAATGACATCAGGAGAAAAACCATGCTTCAATGCCGTAATGATAGATTTTAATTTATATTTGTAGAATGCGAATAAAAAAATGACTATAGCGAATAATGCATAATGCAGTTCGATATGGAATATCGTTACAAGGAGAAGCACACTTAAAATTGGCACAAAACTCCACAAGCCTTTTTTTGATAGAGTATTTTCAATTTCTAAACTACCTTTAATATTCCGCATACTTAAGAAAAATCCTGTTATCAAAACAAGCAATGCATATGTAAAATTTATTTTGATGAGGTTATGAAGCTCTGTTTTAGATAATGCAGAAGCAAGTAGAATTCCTGGATATAAAGGCAATATAAACTCCCATGGATGTCTGTACCAGTAGTTGATAAAACCTTTTTCTTCCGGACTTATATTTGCATCTTTGGTAGTCTCTGCAACCATGGGCGCTGAAAAATATGCCCCTCCGACCGAAGGTATAATTCCTATAAGTAAAGGCATCGAGATTATTACGAGTTTTTTGTTCCGAATAATTGCCTTCACTGAGTTCATCATCTCAGTCAGTACAGCATTTTCACGTAATATCAGCTCGAATATTCTGATGAAGGATAAGGCAAGAATGAGCTTAATTGTTATTGGATTAAGGATTGTATCTCTACAGGTTTTCAAAATAAGTATCAGAGGCATTTGATAAAGTAGAAATAAAGCAGTTGCAGCAATAAGCATAACAAAACCTACATTTAATTTTTTTTTCAATAAAAATATTATAAGGAGGAACGTAAGAAAAATTTTTGCTAAATCAAGCATTCACAATTTTATCACATTATTAGTAAATGGGGGCAAACCTGTCCAAATCTATTTTCATTTATTCACATATGGAAACTAAATCATATTTAATATGCGCCTTATAAACAACAGTTGTGTAGTAAAATGACAACAAAAAACAAAGCAAAACTTTTAGTATCTTACAGAAAGTTAATTATTATAATAAGTTTTGATACATTCAAAAATTTTATTAATTGGCCTTATTTTTGCTTTTATTAAATCTTTAGCTTGACAAAAACGGTCAAGAATGATATAAATTTGCATGAAAATTCTTGACAAAATTGATTAACTAATGATATAAATTGGCATATTTAAAAGGACATTATTAAGAGTTTGTGTAAATGGAAGGTCTCCTTTGGAGGCTAACACCTTTTAAAGAGGAGGTGATAAATAAGAATTACAAAATAGAGAATAAAGGTAGTCCATCATTGATGGTCAGTTTAAGAGTTTCTGTAAAATTATAAGAAGGAGGGTTAGCAAGTGAAAAAATATTTGGCGATACTTTCAGCCATAATCTTTATTTTATGTTTTTCAGTTGCTGTTTATGCTTTGGAAACACCTGAAATAACAATTGGCGGAAAATTAATTACAAAAGGTTGGTATATCAAAAATGCCGATCCAGCAAATGATTTTATGCCTGTTGATACTGATTCAGAGGCATTCTGGCATTCGAATGTCAATCTCACCGTTGATGCAAAAGTTGATGACAATGTGCGTGGTATGGTCGAGATTGAAACAGCTGTTGGAACAAGTAGAAATAGCGGACTCTGGTATTGGGGAAATTATGACACAAAACCAGACGCACATTTACGTCTCAGACAGGCATGGATTCAGTATACTGGTTCAGGCTTGTTAGGCATTCCTGCAGGAATTAAGATTGGCCACATGCCGATTTCTCTTGGAGAGAAAATATTTCTAAATAATGAAAGATTTGGTAATGATGCATTACTTCTCTGGATTGACCCTGTTAAAGAACTTCATCTTGCAGCTGGTACAACAAAGCTTAATGAAGGGGATATTTATAACCATTTTGACGACCTTGATGGATACGTATTAATTGGCACATACAAACTTAACGAGGACACCACATTAGGTGTCAATTATTTGTGGGCACACAGTGATGGCAATTGTCCTTCACTTTCAGCAGTTAATAATGTGGATTCGCTAAACTTCCATAATGTAGGAATTCATGCAAATGGTAAAGTCGCAGGATTATCCTATGCAGCAGAAGCTGACTATCAGTTTGGCGAGGTAGAAAATGTTGCGTTCTCTGGTGATGATATAACACCAAAAGGATGGGCGATATTTGCAAAATTGGGATATACAATTGACCCAATAACAATTAGAGGAGCTTTTGCTATGGGTAGCGGTGATGATGATGCCAATGATGATGATTGTGAAGAATTCCAGACCCTTCTTGGTCCTGACTATGGCCCAACTGCAAGACTTGTGCATTATACTCAGATTTATGAGCGCACAGTTCGTACAGCTGCATACAGTGCAGTTTTGACAACAGAATTAGGTGGCAATGCAAGGAATACCGGTATTGCTAACACCACATATGTAAACCTCGGAGTTGATGTTTCACCTATGAAGGAACTCAGTTTATCACTTGATGGTTTCTATCTCTGGGCAACAGAGACTGGAGCATGGGAAGACACTGTTGGTGATGATGTTGACAGCACCGTGGGCTGGGAAGTTGATGCAAAGCTAAATTATAAACTTGCAAAGAATCTCTGCTATTTCATAGAAGCCGGATATTTCAATGCTGGTGATTTCTACCATGATGCATTTGGTGTTGACGAAGAAAATGTAACACAGTTAATCCACGGCCTTTCACTTTCATTCTAATAAAAAAATATCTTGAAACAATGAAAGGCGGGTCTCTTAAAGATCCGCCTTTTTTATTGAGTAACAAAAGCTCTTCCTGTTAAAATGTTCTATGGTATTAATATTAATACTCAAAGATCTTAAAAACTGTATATATTTTTAGTTTTTTTGTTATTCCGCTTTTGAAGCGGAATTCAGAGGTCTTCGAGTAGTTTGTTTTTCTTGATTCCTGATGGAAGTTACCCCGTACTTGATATGGGAAGGGATGAAATCATTGTAATAGAGTTCGCCATGAAATATAGCAAAATATTCAGCGAGATTAAGAAGAAGAAGATACTCGTTATCGGAGATTTAATCCTCGATCGCTATATCTGGGGAAAGGTGAATAGAATTTCTCCTGAAGCACCTGTCCCTGTTGTAGAGGTCAGCCATGAGAATTTTCTTTTGGGTGGTGCTACAAATGTAGCACATAATATTGTTTCGCTCGGAGGAACGGCTACTTTAATAGGTATTGTCGGAAAAGACAGGGCGGGTGAAGTAATGATGGAAATCCTCTGTGAAAAAGGGATAATTAATAGAGGGGTACTCTTTACTAACAGACCTACTACTGTGAAGACTCGAGTAATTGCCCATAATCAACAGGTTGTCAGGTTTGACAGAGAAGATAAGAATAAGGTTGAAGGAAAAACACTAAAATCTTTATTAGATTCAATTCGTCGTGAAATACCCGAACATGATGCAGTTGTCATATCTGATTATAAAAAAGGTGTGGTATCAACTGAACTGGTTACAGAGGTTCTGAAACATGCAAAGCCAAAAGAAATTTTTGTTGCGGTTGATCCAAAGATAGGGCACTTTCACTGTTATAAAAATGTTTCATTGATAACACCAAATGTAAATGAGGCATCTCATGCTTCAGGAATAGAAATCAAAGATGAAAAAACACTCATAAAAGCAGGAAAGACATTATTAAAAAAGATTTCATGTAAAGCTGTTTTGATTACACGCGGAGAACAGGGAATGAGCCTTTTTGAAAAAGACAATATTGTACATATCCCTACTGTTGCTCGCAATGTTTATGATGTGACTGGTGCCGGTGATACGGTTATTGCGGCTTTTACTCTTATGCATGTTTCAGGGGCAAGAACAGAAGACGCAGCGATTATAGCTAATCATGCTGCGGGTATAGTTGTAGGGGAGGTAGGCACTGCAGTAGTTTCCCTTGAGCAGATACGTAAATCATTAAGAATGAATCGCAATGTCTAAAAAATAACCATTAAACTTCAATGTCAAAAGCAATAGCATTATTTTCAGGAGGTCTTGACAGTACGCTTGCAATTCTTACAATGCTCAATCAAAGAGTTGATGTGATGGCTGTACAATTCATCACTGGCTTCGAGCATGCTGATTATTTGGATTGTTTTAGGGAAAAAGAAATTTCTTTTCTTTCGAGGCATTTTGGATTCAGCCTAAAGATAGAGCATATCGAAAGTAAATTTATTGATATTATCATGAACCCTAAGCATGGATATGGGAAAAATATGAACCCATGCACAGATTGCAGAATTCTCATGCTTAAAGAGGCTAAGGATTTAATGAATAAAATAAATGCTGATTTTATCGTTACTGGTGAAGTTTTAGGTCAACGGCCAATGAGTCAGAGAAAAGATATACTTTATCATATTGATAAAGAGGCAGGACTTTCGGGCTATGTTTTGAGACCGCTCAGCGCAAGGCTTCTTAAGATTACGGTTCCTGAAAAGCTTGGATTTATAGACAGAGAAAAGCTTTATGATTTTAGAGGTCGGTCAAGAAAACCGCAGATTGCTCTTGCTGATGAATTAGGATTAAAGGATTATCCTTTGCCTGCAGGTGGATGTCTTTTAACTGATCAAATTTTTTCGCATAGAATCAGAGATTTATTGAATTATAAATCTTCACTGACTATTAGGGATTTCCAACTACTAAAAATTGGCAGACACTTCCGCATATCTCCTGCAGCAAAGATTATTGTTGGAAGAAATAAGACTGAAAATGAGATTATAGAGTCCCTTATTACAGATGAAGTATGTTTATTAAAAGTGGAAGGCTTTGGTAGTCCCTCAACTATGTTGGAAGGAGAAATTACCGATGAAACCATTAAGATTGCAGCTTCTCTGTGCGCACGGTACTCTGATGCTAAGAATCTGCCTAAAGTTGCGGTAACTGTTTTTCAAAAAGGGTTTAAAGGTGAAATTATTATAAAACCAGCAGATAGTGATACTCTTGAAAATTATAGAATAGGACAGAAAAGCATTTTTTCCATTACGAAATCATAAACCCGAAAAATGCATTTAACATGATGCAGATGTTGTGAAAAAATTTATTTTTCGATACCTTAGTGTACCTTATAAATAATGATTCTA
>FWPV01002510.1_pt1 | contig 44783 bp, 31 predicted proteins | sample 2228371 | NCBI WGS metagenome assembly FWPV01 (sample SAMEA103939776, study PRJEB20133) | metagenome
TAAGAGGACAAGTATATAACAAAGTATACTCCAGCCGATTAATAATAGAAAATAAACATGGGTTTATTCAAAAGATACTTCAAAGATAATATAAAGTCTTTTCAACAGCTTTGATGAAAATGATTGTTGAGGACATTATTTGTATATATGAGAAAAAGCTCGAATAGTGTATCCGTTCGGTAAACCGATCCTGATTTATCTGTTTTTCCTATTGATTTTCAAGTTGACGGAGGTGAGGTCGGCGATTTTGTCGGCAGGACACGACGCCACTTTCGCCATGATGTCGGCAGCCGGCTGAAATACTTCTCCATCTTAACCATTGCACCGCCATCAACGATTTCGTTCTGAATCGCATTGCTTTTTCTAGGCGTGGGAAGAATATATCGGTCATGCAATCAGAACGGGAAAGAAGGTTCCCGAGCTTCCTGAGGAGTTGGTTCAATGAACGGATACATCAATTTATCTATCCATTAAGTGCTTCAGTACGTTATATTATAAATAACCGGATCAATTTCACCCATGATCCGGTGGATATGTTGACGTAAGGACAGAATTGAATCTTTCACGGAGGGAGGGCCGATGAGAAGAGGTGTAGTATTTTTTGTCGTTATAGGGTTTGACGGAACGGATCAGATAATAGTTATTACCGGGAAATTATTGGCGTTTTTTATTTCGCAGGCAGAGGCATGGGCAAGGGGGATTTTAAGTTTCTTTTATCGTCTTTAGATGCGCTTTGTCGTCGCTTATTTTCCTGTTCTGCAATAAGTATCTTAAGTCTCTGCACCTCCAGACGTTCGCGTCTCAGAGCCGAGAGCGCTTCCCGTTCACGTTTTCTGTATTTTTCTATTGCGTCAATCACTTCCCTGCGGCTCATCCTTGCGGTGGCGACCGGTTTGTCTTTTGCCGGAGGCGGAGTATCGGCCATTTGTGTAGGTTTCGGTTCGGCAGACGCAACCGACGAGATTACGACCTGGCTCTGCGCCTCCTCACTGCTCTTATATACACTGTCACGACGTTCGGGAACCCTTGGAGGCTTTATTGACGACACAAAATGCTCTGTCGTGTCAAGGAGTACTTCCATTTTAAAGGCGATACCGAGTTTTGCGGAAAGAGAATCGCCGCCTTCGCATGCAATAACATTGTCGCCTCCTTTAATAAGCGCTGCTATGCCGCGGGCAGTGTCGCATCGGTTTATGTCTGCACCGCCGATAGTATCGCTTAAAGTAAGTACTCCGTTTACATACAGACGATATTTCCCCGCTGCACTAACCGCAATAAGTCCTTCACGCGGCTTCCCATTGCAAAAAATATTCTTCCATATATAGAGACGTCGCCATGTGCTGTCTCCGCCTATTCTTTTGATATCCTGAAGATGAGGCTTGATTTCCGTTTTAGAAACGTTTCGGACGGATACGCTTACCCAGCCCTCGCCCGGCGGCGTATGAGTATTCCAGTTTTTTACGCTGTCTTCTCTGGTGATCCAGCTTTCGTCGCTTATGAAAACCGCCTGAGTATAAAATGCCTTCCCGTATTTTTCGGGATTAAGACGCGCAAGTGTCTCCAGTATTTTGCCGAACCACAGACTATTTTCCATCTTCCGTTCGACAAGCCGGTTTCGCGCGGCCTCAAGTCTTAACAGCGCCTTGTCCTGGAGTTCATATACAAGGTCCTCAAGCTGGAACACCAGCTCTTCGCGTTCGTTTTCGGAAAGATTTCTGGGAAGATCGGAAGTGCTCTTTAAGATCTCGGTCGCCAATTTATCGTATGCGCTTCCGATCAGATAGTTAAGACGGGAAACGTGGATCTCGCAAAGTATATGAATCGAATCATCAAGATGCAGTTTAGGAAGGGAATCGAGCAGCGATGTAAAGTAATTGAGAACCTTAATCTTAAGAGGCTCGACGGTTTCGAGAAGCTTGATCCGGTACTGGTAATTCAGAAGCGGCTTTGACGCTATATCTGCCGGAACCGGTGCATTCTGCATGGCTCCTACCCCTTCGTATAAAAGCGTACCGGCCATAAGCATGTTTTCTCCCAGATATTTTTTTGAACTGTCAACCCACTTAAGTTGCTCGGTAGTAAGCGAATCGAACCCGGCGGCGAATTCGATCGCCTTTCTTAAAGGTACAAACGAATTCTGAAGCACCTGCGAAGCGGCGGTCATTATCTCATTTTCCGCCAGCGCGGCCTTTATGGGATCGGCCTTCGGCCTTTCCTGATCTATCAGATCGTCTGCGAGCTCTCTATAGAGCATACCCATTCTGTATGCCGCTTCGAACATCTTTTCGCTACGATATTTTATTACGCGCTGGTATGCTTCCGAAGCGGCCGTAAGCAGAGAGGTTTTTTCCTGAAGCGAAGTCTTAAGCTGCGCTTCGGGAAGTCTCAATTTTATCTCTTTGAACTTGTTGTGCAATAGTAAAGCTCTCTGAAAAGCGGCCTCTCCGGCAAAGTAACAGTTTCCGGCGCCCTCTCCTTCCTGGACAATCGCTGCAGCCTGGCGTTCGGCCTGTTCGAAGCTCATCGTCGCGTTTAGTTTATCCCCGAGGTCGAGTTGACATTTTCCAATCATATAATAGGCCTCAACGGTCTTTGCCTCTTTCGGAAAGCGTCGTATGAAATTGCGATATAAATCGATCGCCTTTCCGAACGCGCCTGTCTTTGCGTAGTATGACGCCGAGCGCATAAGAAGCGCCCCTACGTCCTTCTCTTCCGGATAGAGAACGCTGTATCTTTCGTTTGCCGCAGCCATCAGATCGATTTTACCCATCTTTTCGTAACACAAACCTACATTGAACAACGCGTCTTTGGCTCTGGGAGACTGAGGATATCTTGTGATGAGCAGTTCGTATGTATTGGCTGCACGATCTAATTTGTCGGCTTTTTCGTAATCGACTGCCGCGTTGAAAAGCGCATCCGGCGCAAGTTTCGATTGAGGATACTTTTCGGCCAGATCGAAATATCTGTCGCATGCTTTGATCCATCGCTCCTTTTTCTCCAATGCCTCCGCCGAATTAAATAACGCTATATCGCCGTATTCGCTTCCCGGGAAGCGGTTCTCGAGCTTTTTGAAAGCTTCGGAGGCCTCTTCGTATCTGGCATTGTTCATCATCTCTTTTGCATCGAAATAGTATGATTGAAGAAGAAATTTAAGCGCGGTAGTTTTATATTCATCGTTTGCCGGCTTCTTCCACAATATCTCGAATATTTCGACGGCTTTCGACCAGTTTTCCTCACCGAAGCGACATTTTCCAAGCTGCAGCATTGCTCTCGATTGTTCTTCCGGAGAGATCGCAGAGTTTATCAAACGCTCATATATATCCGCCGCTTTTCCGAATAATTGACGGTTGAAATAGAGATCCGCCAATACGAAAAGCACTTTTGTAAACGACTCTCCTTCCGCGAAATTATTAACATAATTTTCCACCGCCTCCGCCGTTTTAAGGCCTGCAAAATCCATTTTCCCCTTTGGCGCAACCGAATCGGGCGGCAGAAGCGATTGGGCTATGGAAACCGCATTTAGAGCGGCCTTTTCGCGCCTCTTTACGTCAATTCCCGGATAAGCGCTGAAAGCCTTGAACCTCTCGAAAGCCTCCACCTTATCGCCTATTTTTTCGAGAATTGCGGCAAGATTCCATGCCGCGTCGGCTGCACGCGGATGTAAAGGATATTTGTCGACTATTCTGCGATACTGTTTTGCCGCCTCACGATAAGCTTCGGTTAAACCAGAAGAATCGGCGGTTCTGTACACTCCGTCGGCCGTAAGAAGCCCTATTGCGATAACCATCGAATCCACCTGTTGAAGCAGTACCGAATCGCGGCTTCCGTTATGTTTCCGCCATTCACCGCCCGGCGAATAATCGCGGAAAAACGTCTCGCACTGCGCTATGCGGGCCGGTTGATCGTCGGCGTTTTCGTATAACTTTATAAGCCTCGCGGCGGCCTGAGGGGCGTAATAACTTAACGGATAAGATTCAATGAGCCTTTTGTAAATATTTATCGCTCCTTTGAAATCGAGATCCTCTTCGTGCAACTCGCCCATACGGCTTAAAACAAGCGCGGCATAGTCCGTATTACCCGTGCTTTTCATAAAATCATTCATACGAAAGGCGTCGCTGTCGCGGTCGAAACATGTAGCTATCAGATCAATCGCTTCTGAACGCAACAAAGGATTCGCAATCTCTTTGGATTCTTTATTAATGGGGTCGAAATCAAGATCCACCTCTTCTATCAGATATCTGAACGACGCAATCGCCTCATCGCAGCGATCCTGCATATAATAACACCAGCCCAAATGGTAGAGCGCCTGCACGAATTGAGGGTGGTCACGATAAAAAAGAACATTACGAAAAGATTCCTCGGCAAATTTATACCCTTCCATACCGTACTTTTTTGAATGATCGAGAATGTATTTGCCTAAAAACATATTTGCTTCTATATAGTATTCGCTTAAAGGATACTCTTCGATAAGTTTTTTCATTGTAGCCTCTGCGCTGTCTTCCAAACCCTGTTTCTGAAGCGCAAGAGCGCAATAGTAAAGTGCGTCGTCGGCGTAGCGGTCGGTGGGGAAATCGCTAATTATCTTCCGGTATACCGAGACGGCTTCGGAAAGATCGTATTCCGGAAACGTAATTTTACCTGTATCCGCTTTTAGAAGAAGGTGCCTGTTGTACTCTTCCATCCGTTTTCGGAAACGCTCTTCGGCGGCGTCCCAGTAGAGCTCGGCGAGACGGAAAAGAACCGCCGGCGTATAGTGGCTCTTGGGATAAATATCTATTGATATTTTAATATGGTCGATAAGTCTTTGACGTTCATCGGATACAATTCTCTCCAGCCTCAATAAGTCTTCTTCGTTAAGTACCGTATCAATAGATTTTTCGGATGAAATATTATTCTTATTGCGTTTTTTTTCAGCCAGAAATGAGGCGATTTTTACGAGACGCTCCTTTCTTTGAAGATACTTGGAAAATTCCCAGTCGATGAACTTTACCTGCAACTCCTCATTTTCTCTTCTGCCCGCGGCGTTACTGCCAACGCATTCTTTGGCAATCAGTTCATATTCATGTTGCAATGCCCTGTACTGCTCATTCAGTTCGGAATAACGGCGCTCAAGACTGTCTTTCTTTTCCAAAACAACACTGTCGGAGCCGTCTTTTAGTTCGACTATGGAATCGATCGTATTTTTTAGAACAGAAATAGTGTCGTCGATATAGGCTGATTTCTTCTTGAGAAGCTCCAGATAACGCCTCTCCGCCAGATTTGGAAGCGGCGAAAATTTCTGTTTGTCGGAAAATTTTTCAGTCTCATTAAGTAATAGCTTTAAACTATTCCGCAGGGCTTCGGTTCTTTTTTTTCCTTCCGACGCCCATTGTATCAGAGTTTCATTTTTTGCCAAAACAGCGGCATTCTCCTTGGATTGCCACCTACCGATTAAATCGTCGATACGATCTATTTCTTCGAAGATTTCCAGATTTATACGTGAAGCGATAATCTGCCTGTGAACACTTGCTCCCACTTCATTGGCCTCTTTTTCTTTTCCCATATCCCTTAAAGCCTGTTCGAGAATCGAAGCCATATCGAAAAAGTAGGGGCTTTGAGGCCGCTGCGCAAGAAACTTTCTGCCCATATCGGCCGATTTCTCAAACTCTCCGGCGTCAAGCAAACATCTGGCGATCTTTACCAATGCATACTCGTATCTTGCCGCCTTTTTGGGAACTTTCCGATATTGTATAACCGCCCTTTCTATATTGTTCAACTTATAGTAGACGTCCCCCATAACTATCGCAGCTTCGGTACGGATATTTATATCAGACGAGCCGCTCCACACTTTATTCAGCAACGTCAGCGCTTCTTCCCAGTCTTTCGTCTGCACACAACACAATGCCGACAAAAATACCGACTGAATATATCTGGCCGATTGCGGCGAAATATTTTTTAATATCTGTAAAGCCTCATTATATCTTTCCCCTTCATAATAGAGTTTTCCGTAAGTATAAAGTGCCGAATTGTAAAGAGGATGATTGCGGTATTCGGATGAAAATATATTATAGATACTGTCAGCAAACGTTACCGCTCCTTCGCGTGAGGCATATTCCAGTATCCTGAAAAGAGCGGGCGCTCTCTTGTCGGAGTCGGGAAATTTTGACGCAGTAAACCAGTATTCTTCCAATGCCCTTGAATGCATGCCGAGTTTACGGTAGCATTCCGCCAGAACAAAAGCCACAAAATCCAGATTTCCGTCGGGAAGATTGAGTCTCCGTACTTCGTATAAAATATCCGCCGCCCGTCGGTAAAGTCCCGCACGATAGCATTCCATAGCCAGATAAAACTTCTCCGGAGTGACTGCGGATGCTTCGTTGACGTTTATATACTCTTTTTCGAAATTATTTTCAAACATCCATTCGATACCGAGCGAATCGGACCGCATAGAAGGCGCCGCGAGAGTCGCTAAAATTGTTATCAAACAAATACCTTTTATTTGCAGCATCTGAAACCCGTTTCGTCGGAGCGAGTAGACACCGTTCCTTCCGATTTCAAAGCGCAATCGGCTTCCCTGTCGTAACGGAAAGATCCGCCCAGCGCCTGAACATAATCACCGTTTCTATCTTCTATCCACTCCCAGGCATTACCTATCATATCCGCGATTCCGGCCGATACGCATCTTTCCTTCGAACCCGATTTTATTACAGACTTCTCATTTGTCGCGCATCTTTCGCGGTCATAGTCGTCGCCGTACGGATACTTGCTTTTGCTGTCATTGTTACAAGCGCTTATCCATTCGTCGTATCTGCAAAGCCTTTTTCCCGCGTCCATACAGAACATCTTTGCCTCAACCCACGATACATTAACAAGCGGCACGACTCCCTTACGGTTGGGCCATTCGTAACGATCTATACAAAAGGCGTTGCCTTTCGAATCGAACGACGCGACCATGTCGGGCGGACAACGTTCCTTTACCGGCACAACCTTTTCGAAAACGGCCTTCCTTCCTCCGCCGTCGGTTACCTCGAGCGCCGTCCGGTATTTTCGTGCTTTTTTAAATATATGCGAAACTTTCGGAAAATACCCCGAATCGGTATCGAAAACCTTGTCTCCTTCGAAATCCCAGCGGAACTTAAGTTTCTCTGGAATGGTCTCTCTGTCGAGAGTCGCCGTTGCATCGAAGACAACTATGCTTCCTGCATATACTGTATCGGGTGTAAATATGAACTGAGGCAAAGGCGGCAGATCGATCAGGTATATGAAAGCCTCTGGAGTTCCGGAAAAGCCGGAAGCGTCGATTGCAAACGCCACAATAGTATCCGAAGACGTAAGGATAATCGGTTCCTTAAATATCGGCGAATTCATACCGGGTTTACGTCCGTGACGTTCATAATGGATGACGGCTCCCTCCTGAGACTGAAGGTTTATTGATAAAATTCTGTCGTATATACGGTCGGTACCTTCAGGGATGTCCGGAACAACCCGCGGATTCGAAACGTCTGTAACGGTCAGCGCGCTCTGATTTCCCGCGGCGTCTTCAGCGTACCATGCAAGAGGGGTTTTCGGATCGCGTTTAAGAACTATGCGGCCTTGGGAACGTTGTAATTTGTTGCCGGCTGTCTTTACCGCGGCACTGAAAAGTGGATTTGTTCCGTCTGAGGTATAGTAAAATGATGCATTCTCGTCAGCTTCGAAAAATACAATCACCGAATCCGCGTTACCTCGTTTAATACGCACCGTAACCCGCGGAGGAGTCCAGTCCAGAAAATATTCGTTGCGTCTGATTATGCCTCGCTTTCCGTCGGGAGTTTCAAGAAAGTATTCCAGTGTGTGAAGGCCTTCCTTGTCGAGCGTAATAGTGTCGATTCCGGTACGAAACAGCGTATCCGGGGAAAGACGACACCATATACGGCCTTCGGTTCGGCGTTCGAATCCGATCTTCAGTTTCCTGTTGTAAACTCCCGGGCCCGGTGTTGCTTCGATAAGCAATTTTCTTATATCATCGATTACCGTGATTTTTCCGGTATTTCCTAAAGAATCGACGCCGAAAAACCTCAATACGTCGCCGCCCTTTATAAGAATAGGTTCACGGTAAACGGATGACGCGGACGTTACTTCTTCATTAACGGCATAATAGATAGTCGCCGGTTCCTTACATAATAGCGAGACGCTGAATTGTCCGTTTGACTGATCGGTTTCTATTCTTGCGCTGACTTCAGGGGGGCGCGAATCTATTATATATTTTTCGGTTTTTTCCTCTGAAATGTTCCCCGACGAATCAATGCCCCTGTAACGCAATTCGGTAATACCCTCACGGCTTATAACCAGACTCCCCGGCGAATAAATCCGGGCGGATTGACCGACCGGCGAACCGTTGAGAGTATACAATATTTTAGCCGGTTCATCGGCAGTTAATGTCACTTCCACGCTCTTCCTGTATATACCGCCGTGAGGATTCGCTGATACGACGGGGGGGGTGTGGTCGTATTTATACTCCCACGAGTATATTTCAGAAATATTGCCTGCGCGATCCCATGCCTTTGCTTTTATTCTTTTTATTCCTGCATGAGGTATCGTCAAAGGAGCGTTATATCGAGGTGAAGACTCGGTTGGTACTTTTCCGTCGGATGTGTATCTTATGATCGCCTCTTCTTTACAATACATAACCAAGGTGTCGGCGGTCTGTCCTCTTTTTACCTCCATATAGAGTTTGGGAGCAACGGTATCTACAATATATGAAACCTTATTTACAGGCGATGCAATGCCGGATGGAGAGCGTGCAAAAAATCTTACTATGGTTAATCCATGCGGCAGGCGTACCGGTTCCTGATATTTGCCGAACCATTCGGTAGGCGCCAGAGGATCGAACGAATAAAAAGCCTCGGCGCCTGGAGAAACGGTAAACGATATAAGGGGGGGAGTACGGTAAATCCCGCCGTCAGGCGATATTGTTATTGATAGCCGTGAAGTATCAAGTCTATATTCCACAAAATCCGACCTTCTCTTATTGCCCGCCTCGTCAACCGCGATCAAATAGCCGCTTAGATTTTTTATCAAGGGGAAAGAGTCGGATACCGGTTCGCCAAGCGTATCTCTTTTATCTGCTGTCAAGTAATATTTACACGGCCCGTCCGAAATTATTCTGATAATCGTATTTTTCCGGTAAGTTCCCGACGCCGGAATTATTTTCAGTTCCGGCGGTTTTGAGTCCAGCACATAGACAAACGAGTCAAGATCACTGCGGTTGCCGAAATCGTCTTCCGCATAATAATAGAAGCGATATATTCCGTCGCGTGTAATTGAAATCGGTCGACGGTACCTGTGCATCTGCTTGACCGACTCTCTGCTGAAATATACGGCGGCCGGCTCATCTGTAAAGAATGATACGTGAAAAACGGAACGATGCATTTTTTGGCGCGGTTCGATACGAACCTGGGGGGGCCGGGTGTCGAGCCACGACGGCGCCGGTTCCTTCCTGTCGATATTCGCGCCCATCAGAGCGTACGGCAACAGAGCGACAATAGTAGCGACAATAATTTTGATGTTTTTATAGCTACATTTCATATCATTTCCGTAACGCTTCGGCTATTCTTTGCCTAACCGACGTCCTCTCGGCTTCGTCTCTGGATTTTTTTATCGCTCTCCGCCACTCTTCGATCGCCATGTCCCGATAACCCTTATACTCAAAGTATATATTACCCATGAGAATATGAGGATTAGGATCTTCCGGCGCCCGTATGCTCGCCTCTTTAAGAGCGAATAACGCTTCGTCGAAATTTTTCGAACCCTTATATTTGATCATATCGTACATACAGCGTCCAACACCAAGATAGCCTTCCGCAAGATCCGGGAAATCACGTATCACCAGACGGTATTTCTCAACGGCTACTTCGTACCAACCTTTACTGCGGTAAGCCTGAGCTAAGAGAAGCATCATATCGCTTCTTGCAGGCATTGATTCCAGATACGATTCAATCCGAAAAATAGCTTCTTCGAATCTTTTATTATCTATTAGAATTTTTATCAGGCCATGCAGGGCGATATCATTATAAGAATCATTTTCCAGAATACGTTGATAGGCGATCTGAGCGTCTTCCATTTTCCCGATTTCTCCGGCCAGCTGCGCCTGCAGAAGAAGCAGATCGACTCTGTCCGGTAAAAGCGAAAGCAGTTCGCCAAGATAGCGGAGGGCTTTCTTTTTTTCCCCTTTTTTAATATACGCGATTGCCAGATTGTAAATTATTACGGGGTGCTTCCCGGCATATGAGTATGCTTTACTGTAGGCGGCTATCGCCTTGTCGATATCGCCGCAAAGAAGTTCTATACTTCCGATATTGACAAGCGCCGCCCGATTTCCTTTGGCTTGTCTTGCAGCCCTTTTTAAAAGGCTTTTTGCTTCTTCGAAACGGTTCTCATGCCAGTAAACGATGCCCAGATCGATAAGTATATCCGTTTGATCGGGCTTTAGTTTCAGCGCTTCTTCGAGCAGTTCGGCCGCACGGCGATACCATTTCAATTCGAAGCATGTGCGCGCCGTTTCGATCAGAATCATAACATTGCCGTCGGACCTCCTGGCCGCCTCCTCAAGGGTTTTAAACGACTCCATCAGTCTGCCGAGCTTACGGTAAACGGCTCCAAGCGATACCAGATATCCGACATAGTCGGGACGTATTGCTAAAAGCTTTTGGAAAATTTCCATGGAAGATTTGTATTCTCCGGAGCGCAGATAAGCGGTACCGAGAAGAAAATCGGCTTCCAGATCCGGCGCCCCCATAGAAACGGCGCGTTTAAGAAACGCAATCGAACGCCTATATTCTCCTCTTTCCAGATAATATCTGCCTATTACCGTCAGACCGGCCGCGTCGGTTTCAAGCTCGTCCTTCATTTTTTTTATAACGGAGGCGGCTTTCTCCGGCGCAAGATTCTTTACTGCATACCTTGCAATTTCCGTACAACACATACGACTCTTTTTCTTATCCGTCAAAAGAGTACCGAATATTCGCTTCGAATCATCCGCATTCTCCGTAAGTAAATAAATGTTTCCCACGCGGCAAGCGGCTAAAGGAAATGCGGGATCTATTTCAAGCGAGCGGTTGTATGCCGTGAGAGCGTCGCCGTATCTGCCCTCGGTTTCGAACTTGTAACCCGCGCAAAATGTACGGTATGCGTATCGATTTATTGTGACATTTTCCAAAATGACCGACGAATCTTTCTTTCCAAGAGGGATATTTAATAATGCACAACTCTGAAAGAGTAATTCGGAGCACAACTCACCGCACTTTTCGGCAGGCGCAATCCTGTTGATATCCATCCGTATCTGATTTCGCTGTCCGGTAATCCGCATTATTGCAAGATCGATTCTTATTGAATCGGACTCCGTGCCGTATTTTCCTCCTATTGCCGCATCCCATTGCCATCGCAGATGATGCCTTAAAAGCGCACTGTCAGATCGCATCTTCCAGCCTGTGGTGTCGGCCTGAAATATAAAGACAGGGTCCCAAACTCTGACGCCACCTCCCGTTTTACTTAACTTACGAAAGAAATACTCCGGTATTGTCGCGGAAATCCAATCCTCCGTTGCCTCACCGGATTCATTAACCAGAGGAAATACCACAATGGTAATACGACAAAAGGCTTGTGAAATGAAGAACAAAATCAACAATATGAATTGTCTCATAGGCTTATCGAACAACCGAACAGATGTTTTTTATTTATAATTTTATTATTTGATTTCTTATTCGCCATGTAATAATTTCACATTAATAATAGAAATATAAAAATTAAAATTTCATCCTTATCGTGTAAGGAGAGTAAAAATGTCGTCATCTTTCATGCCGATCGAAGAGGTGGAAATATATTGCCGTTTTTGCAATAAAATAACTCAAGCCCACCTCGATCGGAGCATTGCCGAAAACGGCAGAACGGTCGACCGTAACTCAACATTCGAATACCTTTGCAGTAAATGCCTGAAAACATTCTGTTTTTCCGGCCAAGATCTTATTGAACAATCTAAAGACGAGAATAAATCCGAACAGTCTCTTCATGAATACTCCCCCGCCGACCATTTTCTTATCGGCGAGAAAATATACCACAAAAAATGGAAAGATACGGGTATGGTGATCGGCAAGGAAAAGGGGACGCAGAAGAGTATTATCGTCAATTTTGAAAAAACGGGTTTGAAGAAGCTTATAGAGGATTTTGGATAAAAAGGCAGTTAACTTTTTATAATGTCAGCGCTCGTCTCCTGAATGAGCCTAACGGAACTTATATAAGGCTGCGTCTCTATATACTCATCTACGGGCGTGTTTAAAAATCAATTAGAGCTGATAGAATCGGGGAAGGGTGGGGAATTTTAGTATAAAATTGCAGCCCCAGATCTATGTGAAGGGGATAATTATAAGCGGTTGTAACTATTCCGACGCCGGTTGAAAGAGTGGCCCAGTTGCTTTTAATATAATTTTTATCATCATCTCCGGTAAATTTACGGAACTGCTCCATCAGATCGTTCTGACTGAAGTTAAAACCAAGCCTCGCAAAAAGAACGTCCGGAAAAACTTCGATTTCGATTCCAGGCCCATATGCAATATATTGTCCTGCGGTATCTCCTTTGACAAATAGTTTATTTACGTCTCCCGCAAGACGTACCGAGGGTAAGTATCGTGGAACATATGAAACGCCGGCTTCAAACATAAACGGCAAAGGATAAGAAGAATTCTCTATAAAGTGGGAGAATTCAAAGCCCGCATTACGAAAAACTGCTCCAATAACCAGTCGGTCACTTAAGGGGCGGTATTGAATGCCGATATCGAACGCAATACCTTTGGAACTGAATATTTCCGGCGGAACGCTTATTCTATGATAAAGTCCCTTGATCGTAACTCCCGCATAAAGTCTGGATTTCAGGAATGAACGCGCCAAAGAAACGCTCGGGGTGAAATATTCGTCGTGTGCCGTTAATCCGGTCGGATCCGGTTCGCCGTCGGGCCTTACGTCCACTACGTCGACCTTCCCGCTCGACAAGCCCTGCGAAAATACCGTAAAAACTCCTATATTCTCAATCGGTCTGCAATATCCTACCGCGGCGGCCCAGACTCCCAAAAGAAGATATCGGTAACCGACGAATCCCTGCTGATTTTTTAATCCCGCGGAAATTGCAGGGTTGGACGCCGCTCCGTTTATGCCTCCCGACAATGCCGTTGAAGCACCCCCCATACCTACAGAACGGGCGTCGTAATCGATCAAAAGGTGTTGATAATTTACGGTTCCGGCCGTCCGGAACTCTCCGGACGCCGAGAAAAAAGCAAGGTTTACAAAAACTAATATACAGGCGATCGGCCCCTTCATACTATTGTTCCTTTGTTTCTCTATAAAACCGTTCATACTTAATTGAAAAATAATTCCGGTCATCGACCTTGAACGTAATGATTCGAACAAATCTCTTTGAAAAAGAGTCATAGATTATAGAATGTTTGTTTTCTTTTTCAGAAGCAGCTTTTATTATAATACGTTTAATTTTGCCGAAACGTTTTGAAAAAAAAAGATTAATCTCTCCCTGCGGTTCGAACCAGATATAAACATTTTCATTTTTAATGGTTTTAATGCTATCGGGAGGCCGGTTGAGAAAATCGGCAGGAATAATTATTCTGCCGCAAAGCAGGAATACAAATTCTTTTAAGCTAAAGCCGGTAAGTGATGAGTGAAAAAAAGTGTCGAGAAGTGGTTCTTTCGAAAGATCATATTGCTTCCCTTGAATAACAGCGTTGCCCGAATCGTTTCCGATATCGATATAACCTAGAATATTGCCAAACGGAGAGTATATGGTTGCAGACAATGACTCGTCTTCCCGGTAATGAATATCAAACCAGGCGGATAAGCGCTCACCTTCGACGGCATATTCGACCTTACCGGTTCCTCTGAAAGGTGTTTTTTCTATTAGAAAGGCCGGAATCGGTACTATTCGATGCGTTCTGCCGAATATTTGTTCGCGATGCAACGGCGGAGAACATGAGCAAAAATATAAAAGACAAATTTCTACGGCACACACCTGTAAGGCCTTCATTGAGCGGGACGCCGTTCATACTGGAGTATAATGTTGATATCGACGATCTTCCTGCGAATTATCTCTTCCTCCTCTGAATTGAAATCCAAAGATTTGTAATAACTGGACGCAGCACCGTCAAAGTCTTTCTTTTTTGCAAGAACGTCGCCAAGATGGTGAAAAAGCACCGGATCGTCGTATATCTTTTCGAATGCCTTTTGTAAATAAGTAAAGGCGCTGTCGTAATTTCCCATCTGGTAATATATCCATGCGTATGAATCGAGAAACGCGCCGTTATGGGGATCCTGGCCCAACGCTTCTTCCAGAAACGCTTTTGCCGTATCGAGATTTTTCCCGTGCTCGGCCCACATATATCCCAGATAGTTGAGGGTTGCAGGATCTTTCGGCCTTAATTGCAGCACCATCCGAAAAGCCTTCGCAGCCCTGTCTATATCCTTGTTTCTTTCAAAGGCGCTTCCGAGCTCGAACCAGGCGTAAGCGTCAAGAGAATCAAGAGAGACGGCTTTCTTAAGCGCCGCTATCGCATCAGAATATTTCTTTTTCAGCGATTCCACCTGCCCTTTTGTCCGCCATGCAAGCGCATCATCAGGTAAAACCCTTATAAATCTATCCGCCGCATCCGCCGCTTCGGAATACTTCTTTTTCCTCATCAACATCCGACAAAGCTCATACCATGTCTGCTTATTTTTCTCCTGAAGAGCAAGTGATTTTCCGAATTCGATTCTGGCAAGGTCTACATTATCGACGGATGCGAAAACCAGTCCAAGCAGATAATGCAGTTCATAATCATCCATCGATGACTCAAGCATCCTTTTGAGAAGACTTTCCGCTTCCGCCGGTTGATCGTTATATAAATACAACACGGCAAGCGTCCTGCCGTAGAACTCGACGGTGGTATTGTATTTCGTCAATTTTTCGTAACATTCTATAGCCGACGGAAAATCGTTTAAGCCTATATAATACTGAGCCTTGTTTCGCAGCGTCTCTTCGTGAAGCGAATCTATCGTAAGCGCCGAATCGAAAAACTGCAGACCCCTTATGGTATCGCCTCGTCCCAATGCCGCCAGGGCGCGTAAACAGTAAATATCCGGTTTGATTCCGTGACTTTCCTGCATTTCAACAAGAAAATCTTCCGCTTCCTTATATTTTCTGTCGTTAAGCATCATTCTTCCCACCTTGAATCCTACCTGTAAAGCTTCAGAATTGTTTTTATAACATCTGTAATAGCTTGAAATCGCTTTTTCCGTATTCCCCTGAGATTCATAAATCAAACCAAGCGAGTAATATTCGCCGTCCGATTTGTCGGGAATGGATTCGAGCATTTCCGCCGCACGGGAAATTTCACCCATTTTAAGGTAAATCATGGAAACGGTTCGTTTCTCTTCGTCGCTCAGTTCTTCGTTTTTTCTTCCTTCCTTTATTAAAAGCAGCGCCTGTGTATATTTCTCGGAGGCGATATAACATTCGACAAGCTTTTTTTTAAGCACTTTGGATTTCGGATCGAGTTGAAGCGCTTTTTCATACTCCCGTTCGGCCATTTTTACCAGGCCGCGACGTTCATAATCTCTGGCGCGTACGAAATGCTCTTCCGCCTTTATTCGGGCATAAGTATCGCGGGATTGTTCTTCAACCGGTCGTACGACCGGAAATCTTCTAACAGCACAGCCGTTTAAAACCAAAATAATGGAAGCTGCAACGTTCAGATAAAATAGACGATTAGAAAACATATTTTCCGGTGCCGCCGCGATTCTTATTTACAGTCATCTGATTACCGAAACAACCAGATTCAGCTTCGTTTCCAATGGGACTCTCGATCCAGGGGCCGCGGATTGAGATACTATCGTACCGGGAAGAAGCGAAGGATTATTCTGATAAGTAACGGTTCCCAGCGCGAGGCCGCTTTCGGTAATAAGTTGTTTGGCGTTTTTAAGGCTTTCGCCTACAAGATTCGGAACCTCGGTATGGGTGGGTTTAGGGCCTTTCGAAACGAACAAATCAACCTCTATTTCTCTGGAAGTCGTAGTACCGCTTGACGGAAACGCATCTATCACCACATCAACAGGCTTCTCTTCGGAAAAAACCTTTTTGACTTTACCAATAGTAAAGCCCGCTTTTTTCAGTAATATACGCGCCTGCCGTTCTGTCGTGTTCCTTACATCCGGTATTGTACCGATCTCTTTTCCTCTACTTACTACAACCGCTATCTTGCGGCCTTTTTTAACCCTCGAAGAATGTTCAGGATACTGGCTTATAATGGCATTTTCAGGGACCGAGTTGTCATACTCTTTACCTTTTATTTCCGTAAGTAGTCCTGTTTTGAATAAGATTTCTCTTCCCTCCTCGAAGTGCAGACCTACTATGTTAGGTACCGTGACTACGTCTCTATCGATGCCTACTACCCTGGGCATTATTAATCTGTCGACTATTATCACTCCGCCTATAGCCCCCAGAACAGCTGTCAGAAGCAAGCCGGGAACCACCCGCTTCCAGAAGACCCCTACAGGAATACTAATAGTATAATTTCGTCTCATCCAGTATCACCAAGCGCTTTCTATCGATAGTCAGATACCTTTTTTTCTGGAGTTGCGAAAGTACACGCGAAACTGTTTCGCGACTTGTTCCCGCCATGTCGGCTATTGTTTGATGCGTCGGTCGGTTATCGATAACAATTACAGACCCTACCTTACGGCCGCTTTCATGTGCAAGCTGCAATATTACGTCGGCAACACGGCCGAAAACGCTCATCATGGAAAGCGTATTGATGTGACGATTTGTACGACGCAGTCTACGAGACATTTCAACAAGCATTGCTATGGATATTTTGGGATATTTCTGAAGGATTTCCAGAAATGACTTACGGTAGAGCATGATGAGTTTGCACGGTTCGGCTGCTACAACGGAAGCACTCCTAGGCTCTCCGTCAAGAATGGCCATTTCTCCGAAAAACTCACCCGACCGCAGCGTGGCAAGAATGACCTGCTTCCCCTCGGACGAAAAGACCGACACATTAACACTTCCGGAAACTATAATGAAAAATGTCTGCTGACTTTCATCGTCCTGGTGAACGATTACTTCTCCTTGCTTAAAGCTTCGCTGAATCATAACGGATAAAATCGCCTGACGATCTGCGGAAGAGAGATTGGCGAACAAAGGAACTGCGGCCGCAAAGGTTTCAAGTTCCTTATAATCCATTTAAACACTCCGTTTTTCTTGAATAGGCCACACTCATGCCTATATTATCAATCGATAAAAATAGTTCTTTGCTAACAGGAAAAAAACTACTATTGTAAAAGAAAATCAACTAAAAAATAAATTTTCACTCCCCCCTCCTTTGTTGATTATAATAAGAATTCAATACTTTCTTAAAACCTACTCTTTGGTAGTATGCCTTGGAAGATCGTCGCAGGGGAGAGGAGAAAGCGGTTTTTCAACCTGTGGCGGGCGGAGGAAGAAAAAGGCTACTGACCCCAGGGCAATTCCTCCAACACCGGCAGTGGATAAGAGTATTATTTTGGGCGTCTGGTCTTTTACTATATATTTGATCTGTTTCTGGGGGTCGGTCGTCCATTTGAAACTAAATGAGATGATACTGTATTCATCACTCACGTGGATTTCAGGCACTGCTTCGAGGTCAAAAACAACGCGGATAAAATCATGCCATTCGGGTTTCAAACCCTTAACTGTTCTATTTACATCTATCTTTCCCTGCTCTATTACAAATCCTTTTATTGGAGGTTCCGAAACGCTGGGTACCGGAGATGAGCCCACCCGTGTATCATTAAATTCGAATATCAGTTTTTTCTCACGCAGCTTGACTTCATAGAAATAGCTCGACGGTTTATCCCTAAAGATAAAGTAGCCTGCGACGATTTTTTCGTCGGGAATGGTGCCGGGTTCCGACGTCAGCTGAATACCCTCGATGATTGCATTCTGGAAAGCCGTTTCCTCCTGGCCGGACGAAGTAGAAGACTTAAGCACACCGCCGAAATCCTTTGGGGCCTCCTCGGGAACGCCATAATCAGGCGACTGAAGCTGGGTCTCCGATTCTTTGAAATCGTCTGAAGCTTCTGAAGAATCGCTTTCCATCACTCCGTAGTCCATGTCCTGGGCGTATATTAAAGGCTTTATATTAAAAACAAGTATAAAAAACAAACAACAAAATACTGATATACGACCTTTCATATAGCTACCCTTTTTATTATTCATTATATTACAAAATACCCTAAAAGTCTTGCAATATCAAGCGTAATTTTACCATAAAATAAGCTTACCTATCCATCTGAAATAAAAAAATTAAAAATAATAAATAAGATTTTTATTAACAGTCGTTCTTTTCCAATACAAAAGTTGAGTATTATTTTTCAACTGATGACCGAAAACATACTTCTCGTTTTCCTTTTATTATTCGCTTCCGTTATTATTATTCTTATTATTGCCGCATTAAGATTCCCATACAAAAGCAAAGACGGCCGCTGTGATACCGGAAGTAAACCGGTTTCGATAGTCGTTCCATGTAAAAACGAGGCTGAAAATATCCCTGTTTTCATTGACTCGATAAAACTGCTTGAGTACCCTGCTCCCTTTGAAGTCATTTTTATAGATGATGAATCTGACGATGACACTAAAGCTATTGTTGAAAAAGCTTCCCGGGAAAGCATAGTATCAATCAGGCTTATCGAGAACCGTTTCCGGAAAAATACCCGGCTTACCGGCAAACAACAGGCAATCGACATTGGGATAAACAAAGCCTCTTATCCTTATATTGTCTTAACCGATGCAGATATGACTTTCAGCAGAAACTGGCTTCTTTCTCTGGTAAAATCTCTTGATCCTGACATTGATCTTGCATTCGGTCACACGGCAATATTGCCCGGCCGTTCGTTATTCGGACTTCTTCAAAGTTTCCAGTTGTCGTTCCTTTTCTCTGTTGCAGCAATGTTTCATTTTTGCGGCATTACAGGCTCCTGTATGGGAAATAACATTATACTTCGAAAAGCAGCCTACCTGGATTGCGGCGGTTTTAAGTCTATCGGCTACTCAATAACTGAAGACCGTGCACTATTAAGACATTTCCGGCAGTGTGGTAAAAGCATAAATATCGTTATTCCTTTTTTCCCGATAGCTTATACGGTTCCTCACTCCTCTTTTCGGCCTTTTTTTCAACAAGCATGCAGATGGATTCGGGGAGGATTTTCCGGTGGATTAAATCTATCGGCGGCGGCTCTCCTACTTACGTTGCAAAATATCTCATTGATCGCAGCAACAGCAGGGTTGTTACCCGAAAAAACGTTTTTTCTTACTATAGTAAATGCTTTCCTCATGTGGATATTTTTATTTATATCATTTAAGAAGATAAAAGCTCCGGTTTCGGCATTCTGGTTCCCGCTATATTTATTATTTCTTATTATAGAAACATTTCTACTGCTGCCCGCATTATTGCCTAACAGAAAGATTTTATGGAAGGGCAGAAGTATCTAACACTATGAAACCTATCCTGTTGCATTATTTTATAACAAACAGGTGTAATGCCAAATGCAGCTTTTGTTCCATATGGTCGGATTCGCCGAAAGCAGACGAAAAAAAAGAAGATGTTAAAAGGAATCTTATTGCTGCACGTAATGAAGGATGTCGTTTTGTAGATTTTACCGGCGGGGAACCTTTACTCCACTCCGATTTACCTTATTTTCTTCGTGAAGCAAAAAAATTAGGATTTATAACTTCGGTTACTACAAACTGTATACTGTTTCCCTCAAGGGTAAACGAACTGGAAGGGCTTATAGACCTGCTTCATTTCAGCATTGATGCCGACTCTCCTGAACTTCACGATACTATCCGCGGAGTAAAATCCTTTTCTCATGTCATGGAAAGCATACCTCTTGCCCTTTCGTATAACTTAATTCCCGATTTGCTTTTTACCTATACCGATGAAAATATCGACTATTTTGAAGGTATTTATCGTCTCGGCTTAAGTTATAAACTTATTGTGATACTTGATCCTGTTTTTTATACCAATGGGCCTGACAGGTTAAAACGAAGTACTCATATCAAAGCATTAAATCTGTCCAGAAAAAGAGGCGTTTATCTTAATAGAGCTCACCTTTCGATTAGGTTTGCCGGCGGGAACCACATACGGAACCCCCTTTGCCGGGTTGTTGATTCAACGGTAGTGCTTATTCCGCAGAGTCAAAGGGTTTATCCATGTTTTCATCACAGGTGCATGTTTTCAACTTACGATAAAGAAGGGAATTCGGAAGAGAATCAAAAAGAATTATTCTTCGAGGCACGGCGAATGCAGGGCAGATATTCATTCTGTGAGGGATGCCATCTGAATTGTTATCTCGACCCTTCGTATAATTTTGTTTTCAACCGTTTATTTTTTCAGTCTTTAGGCGCCAAATTCAATTATATTATTATGAAATATTTTTATTATGGTAATTTCAAACCATTTTTACGATTATTTTATCCGGTAATGAACCGACAATGAGTAAGTTTTTACAATTAATTACAATAATTACAATTAATATTGCTTTAAAAACAGAGATTGAATTAATTTAAAGATTTAATTGTGAAATAAAAGCCTTTTAGGTTGGAGAGAGTTTTAAACAAATAATTATCATAATCTCCGGAAGGAGAATATACGAATGGGAAAAAAATTCAGGATTAGCGGCGGATTCGTATCTATACTTCTTCTTCCATTGTTAGTTGCTTCAACTGTTTTTTCTGTAAGCGTTCCCCAGAATTCTTCAACAATAAACGGTGCTATGATGAATGCAAAAAAGGGAGACACCATATGGGTGGAACCCGGCGTCTATCGCGAATATATTTATATTGCTCCGGGTGTAACACTTCTGTCACGTTCGATCTTTAAGGCGGTTCTTGATGGAGGAGGCCGGGGAACTATTGTAACTCTTGGAAATAATTCAGTAATTAGCGGCTTTGAAATAAGAAACGGAACCATAGGGGTTTTTTCTACGGCCAATGGAACCACGATTTCACAATGCCGCATTTCATTCAATCAGCAGACAGGGATAATGTGCGTCGGTAATCTTCCAAAAATTGAAGATAATATAATCGTATATAACAGAGGCTCCGGCATACAAGGATGGGATGTGAGAACCACAACATCCTCGATAAACCATAATACTATTGCATATAACGGGAATCATGGAATCTCAATGGGAGGCAACACAAGCGTTATTCTTGAAAACAATATAATAGCATTCAACAATCAATTCGGTATCAAGCCGTCTGAAGAGTCGGTTCGGATACAAATGATAAATAATAATTTTTTTCAGAACGCAAAATTTACCAATGTTCTTCCAAACGATAATTATTCTTTTGATCCTATCTTTCGTGATGCACAGCGGCTCAATTTCCTTCTCGATGAAGGATCGCGATGCATAGGAAGGGCTTCGGATAATCAGAATATCGGCGCAAGAGTTGTTTATTGACAGAGTATTATAATTAAACCAATCAACCGGGAGTGGGTTATGTATAAACTTTTAGTCTTCTTTAGTGTAAAGAAACGTCTTTTCGTTCCGGCTATGATTTGTATTCTAGTGCGGACAACTCTTTTTGCCGCAACAGTGCAGGTTCCTTCAATGGGAATAAAAACGATCTCGGAAGCCATGTTGCGTGCAAGAGTAGGCGATACGGTTTGGGTAGAAAACGGAGTCTATAGAGAACATGTTCTTGTTGCACCGGGAGTTACATTAATGGCTCGTTCTATTTTTCAATGCGTAATCGACGGCGGCGGTAGGGGTACCGTAGTAACTCTGGGGAAGAATACTACCATTTACGGATTCGAAATACGCAACGGTACCATCGGAGTATTCTCCAACGGAGCAGGAAATCAGATTCTATCATGCAGGATTGTTAGAAACTGGCAGACGGGTATTATAGTGGTCAGACATATGCCCAAGATAGAAGATAACATTATTGCTTTTAACAGGGGTTCGGGCATTCAGGGATGGGATGTACGATCAACGAACGCAACCATCAATCATAATTCAATCGCTTACAACAGCAATCATGGAATTGCTGTGGGCGGAAGCTCCGAATTTATTATGGAAAATAATGTAATAGCCTTTAATGAACGTTTCGGTTTAAAGATTCTTTCCGAAGCTGAACGTATTCAAGTTACTAATAATAACTTTTACGGAAATCTGAGGAGTCCCCGACCGATACCGGAGGGTAACTTCTCTTTTAATCCGGCTTTTACTGCTCCTCGAACCCAAATGGACTTTAAATCAGACCCTGCCAAGTGTTGCTCTGCAAAAGGCACCGACAACGAAAACCTTGGCGCCCGTATCTCTTACTAATTTAAGGAAAAACAGCCATGATAAAAAAGTACAATTTTCTATTTTTCAAGGTTTATAGTTTTGTTTTAATTTTAGTCCTAGGCGGACAAATATTTTTTGTTAATTCAGCCGGATTACCCGGTGAATATATTCTGACTCAACGATGGCGTACGCTTTTTTCTGCATACTCTCCTCTTACTAACCCAGCATTCATAAACGAGGAGAATTATCTCTCTTTCAGAGGAGTGTATACATCGATATTGAATGAATTTATCACAAGTGAATTGGGCGCTGTCTATCCGATTGGTCTCTACCAATCGGCAGGGTTTACTTGGGTGTATCAGGGTTTAAGAGCGCCTTATGTACCGACTGATATTAATTTTGATACACTTCCAGGAAAAATTTCAGACAATAATCACTATTTTATGGGTACTTATGCCTATAATATCTGGTCGGTAATAACACTGGGTTTAAACCTTAATATTTTTTATAAAAGTTTTTATAATTATAATACTTTCGGAGTCAGTCCGGATTTAGGTGCTACTGTTCGATTACTTCAGCACCCTGTTGTAGGTACGCATCTACTAGGCGTCAATGCCCAAAATCTTATTTATGTCAAAACACAGCAGAATGAGAACTCGCTTCCACGGGTGTTTCGTTTTTCATTAAACTCAAACTATCTGGAACGGCAGATAAATTCAACCTTTGATTTTAGTCTCAGAGATATCGGCGTCTCGGCGGCTGAGTTCTTAGAAGGTAAATCGCCCAAGCCTGAGTGGAACCTCGACGCTAAAATAGGCGGTTGGATTTTGCGCATTGCCAACATTTACGGTCTGTTGGGCTGGACGGAAGAGGCTTTTTCCTACCTCGGCATTGCAGGAGGCGTAAATATACCGACTATAAACAACGGCCGCGACCTGTCGTTCTTAATTCAATATCTCAACCTTCTCGAAGTCGAGGACAAGTCGCCGGGCTCATTTCTAAGTATGTATTTACGGGTAGATATAGGTAAACATAGGGAAGAGATTTATGCACGCAAGATGGCTCGGCTTGCTAATCTGCAGCCTAATGAACTCTACATAAAAGCGTGTAATCTCTACGCACAAGGCAACTATTGGGACGCTTTTTTCATTTTCAGTCAACTGTTCGTAGAGTATCCGGATTTCTTCAAGAACGACTGGGTGAGTTTCTTTATAGGCAGTTGTCAGGAGATGATGGATATGCGTCTTACAGCGGAAGAGGCTTATAAGAAAATGAAAGAACTCTATCCCCGCAGTGCGGCCGTACCTTTCGCAGATCTAGGGCTTATGCGGGTTTATTATAGAGATGGTAATTTTGGAGCAGTGGAGGCTCAGTTCAACGAGTTAAACCGGTTGGGAGTTCCCGATTCGATAAAATATCACGGCTATTATTATATGGGCCAAACCGAGATGAAAAAGGAAAACTATTCAAAAGCAAAGCAGCTTTTCGATCTTATACCTGAAACTCATCCGGATTATGTTTTTGCACAGCATAGTGCAGCAATCTGCGATGCATCTACCGGTAATTTCGAAGGAGCCCTCTCAAGCCTCGAAAACTGCATTCAGGCGCCTGTTACAACCGCTGCTCAAAAAGAGATGGTAAACCGCTCATACGTGTTTATAGGCTTCATCTTTTATGAAGAACTTACACAGCAGGAAGGCCCTCTTGCCAAGGCTGTCACGGCGCTCCGGATGGTACCCAAAAACAGCTATTTCTATCCTGACGCAGTTCTCGGAATAGGGTGGACGGCTTTAAAGGCTCGTCAATGGAATGATTGTAAAAACGCCGGCCAGGAACTTGTTGCATCAACAGACAATCCGGTAATGAAAGCGGAAGGATTGCTTCTTCAATCTTACGCATACATGATGGAAAAGAATTACAATCAGGCCGCAACATTACTTGCCGAAGCATCAAATTACCTTGAAGGATGGAAGGCTCCCTCTCAAGCTGAACTTTTGGCCCGCCAGGATGAAAATAATACTATTCGGGGAAAATATACCGAAGTTGCAAGAAAAGCCTACGACCTGGGTACATCAAGGCAATCCGATATTGTCATAAAACAGATCGATAGTCTTCATAACTATCAAAAGGAGTATAAGGCGCAGATCGATGAATTCCTTAAATATGTAGATAAATACGAGAGGGTAACCTTCTTCTCCAGAAATTACGAATCGATCAAAGAAGACGTTGATTACGCCCTTGCAAAATCCCAGAAGCTTGGCGGCCAGATCGATAAGGCAAAAGAAATAGACAAATTCAAAGAAAAAGATCAAAAGTTAGACAGTGAGATCGAAGCACTTAAAAAAGAACTTGAGAAAGAAGAAAAGAAGGCTGCCCAAAAAGAGGAGAAAACCAAGAAGAAAGAAGAACCCTCTCCGAAACCTCAGCCGAAGGAGGTAGAACCTGAGAAACCGGTTAATCCACCTATTCCTACAGAAGAAATCATTCCGGAAGAAGCACCGGATGAAGAGGAATGGGAATAAGGAATGATTATTATGTAGGTAGATATTAATTAAATTATATCAACTATTAATAAGCCTCCTTTTCAAAAAGGGAGGCTTTTTTGTTTTTAATTCAATCTTAAAAACAATCACTATCGCACTACCAATAGCCTCAAAACAGCCGCAATAGTATAATTTAAAAATATGGATTGAATGTGTGACAACGTAAACCGGATGAGAAATGAAAATTGCCATTGTCAATTCCGAATATCCCTCGATCTCAGGTTCAGATCATGGGGGAATTTCCACTTATACATATACAATTGCAGCTCTTCTTGCGCGCTACGGAAACACAGTCCATGTATTCGGCCGGGTCGGAATGCACAAGGTTGATTCTATTCCCAATGTCTGTTTTCATCAATTCGGTTTCAGAAGATATGGAAGCATCATTTCTCGTATTTTCTGCCGTTTAAGCAATAACCCGATATTATGGGAAAAAGGACAATCGGAAGCGTTATGTTCGGAGCTTGGATCCCTGGCGGCCACAGATGGCCTCGACATCATAGAATTCCCCGATTACGGAGGGCTCGCGTACTCTTACCTTTATTACAAAAAAATTCCCTATATCATTACGTTCCATATGCCGTCGGAACTGGTAGATCATCTGAACGGGATTCAACCTGAAAGGCTGCATCGTCTTAAATACCGGATGGAAAGAAAAGCGATGAAACACGCGGCCGCTTTTAAATCCCCAAGTAATGCGATGAAAAACTGGGTGATCGAAAACTACCGGATCCCTTCTGAACTGATATATTATATCCGCAACCCCTTTAATATTGAGCCTATGCTTAAAATCCGAAAAAACGAAAATTTACCTCCCGGCTTCGATATTCTCTTTTCCGGTCGTCTGGAACGGCGCAAGGGAGCGGAAATACTTCTCAATTCCATAAAGGAAATTCTTTCCATCGACCGGTCGATCCGTTTTACCATTGCAGGCGAGACGCAAATCGGCGAATCGCTGAATTACAGGCAGGCAATAGAAGGAACACTTTCGCCTGAAGAGCGAAAACGCATCTGGTTCCCCGGGCCCCTTCCGGCTGATAAATTATTTCCTCTTTATCATAACTCATCACTGTTTCTATTCCCGTCACTCTTCGAAAATTCTCCTTACTCTCTTATTGAAGCCATGGCATCCGGTCTTCCTCCTGTTGCTACATCATGCGGAGGTATTACCGAGATAATTACGCACGGGCAAAACGGCCTTCTTTTCCCGCCGGATAAGCCTCAAACCCTTATTGCATATATCAAGAGGCTTTTTGCTGATCGTATTTTATTATCGGAATTGGGAAAAAACGCAGCGCAAACTATCGGCCGGATTTACAATAACAATACAATAGAGGAAACGCATTGCGGTTTTTATCGATCGGTACTGGATAATAAAAAATAGTAATGATATGAACCTCCTTTATATTTCAAGTGAGTATCCTCCAGAAACCGGTTACGGAGGAATAGGAACATATACAAAGCATATAAGCGAAGGTATGGCGGCAAGGGGTCATAGTGTCTCGGTTATCTGCAGAAGTGATTCCGGATTAGAAAGTGTCTCGGAAATTAACGGAGTAACAGTACACAGGATTGTCCCTCTCCCCTACCCTTTGCCGGCAAACAAAATTCTTTATCCGCTGCGCCGCTTCTGTATCAGTACCTTTCCTCATTCACTTAACAGGCTTTCATGGGCAATGGCGGTAGGACGCCGGGTACGTCGGTTGTTTTACGAATACAATAAACGATTCGATATCATTGAATCCCCTGAATGCGGGGCTGAATCTCTTTTTGTACCGGATCGCATATGTAAAAAACGTATTGTTCGTCTTCATACCCCCTGGGAAATGATTCGTGCTCTTGACAAACTAATGGAACCGTGGGGAGACAGGCTTCTTCTTCCTTTTCTTGAACGGTTTGTTGCAAAATGCGCCGACGCGGTTTCAGCACCCTCTCTTGCAATAGCCGAACATCTGAAACGTCAATGGCGAATTAGTAATATTACCGTCATTCCAAACCCTCTTCCCCTTCAGCCTTTTTCACCGCCTGAAAAGGAGGAATGGATTTATACCGGACGGATCGAACGCAGGAAGGGTGTTCATATCCTTATCAATTCCTATGCCAAAGCGGCGTCAAAATGTAAATCCATCCCACAGTTGAAGCTGATCGGCAGGGCATATGGTAAAGATCCGTCGGGGATCGATTACGGAACATTAATCGGAAACATGATCAATAATCTAGGCGTCAGCAGCAAAACAACATGGATAAAAAACGTTTCTCCAGAAGAAATACCTTCCTATTTGTCGAATGCGTCAGTTGCCTTTTTCCCCTCATTATGGGAAAATTTTCCTTATACATGTCTGGAGGCCATGTCGAGAGGATGTGCAGTAGTGGCTTCCAATTGCGGCGGGTTTCCCGAAATTATCAGACATAATGAAAGCGGACTATTGGTAGATGCGGATTCTGAACAGGCTCTTGAATCGGCAATGCTTATGCTGATTGATAATCCGGAACTGATCAGCCGTTTGGGCCGCGCTGCGCGACGACGGGTTGAAGAACTGGCGGCTGCGGATCGTATATGCCGGGAGATGGAATTTTTTTACCGGCAGTAAAAGGAGAACTGAATGGATGCAAACGGTTCAGGCGCACGGCTTATAAAGAATTCGCTACTCACATTATTTAATTTCTTTTTTATGACAGTCACCGGATGGGTGATCTCCATTCTGATTGCCAGGAAACTTGGGCCGACTAATTACGGCATCTTCTCTTTTATTCTCTGGATAAGCGGAACTATAAGCTGGGTCATAGGCATGGGCCTAATTCATGCCGCTACGAAATTCATAGCCGAATACCAGGGAAAGGGAGAAATAACCAATCTTACGCCGATTGTTTTTTATATACTTAAAATTGAAGTTATAGTCTCGTTATTATCAACCGCGTTGCTTATCTTATTAAAAACAAAGGTTGCCGATTATTTTTTCTCGCCGAACGAGTCGTTTTATATATTCCTTGCGGCGTTGGGGCTTCTTCCAGGGATAATTACGGCGGTTTTTTCGGCTTCGATAGAAGGAATCCAGAAGTTCGAATACTTTACATACTCGAATCTGATCATATCGCCTCTCTCTTTTGCGGCTAAAATCGTCGTACTGTTTACGGGAAAAGGCGTAGCCGGTCTGCTTATCGTCATGATCATTTTTTCTTTTATCAATGTTCTCTTTTATTTTGCGGTACTTAAACGCGAGGGGTTCTTCGCATTAAAATCGAAATGGTCTCTCGACCGGGGCATTAAAAACAGAATACAACAATACAACAGAAGTGTTATAGCCATATTGATATGCGACAAGATCGTTTGGGACAAAAGCGAAAACTTCTTTCTGGGACGGTTGTGCTCCTCGCAGGAAATAGGATTTTACAATCTCGGATACAATATAGCGCAAAGATTCATTTCTATACTTCCTTCAACGCTATGGCGCGTACTTTTCCCGGCAATGTCGTCGTACTTCGGGGCCGGCGACGAGACGAAGATGCGCCGTCTTTTTTTCTTATCCACCCGTTATCTTGCGTTTGTCACGTTTCCCGTAGGCGTGGGAGGCATTATTCTCGCCTATCAGCTTATCCGCTATCTTTACGGTTACGAATATATCGGAGCTCAGAGGGTACTACAGATCATTTTCGCCGGTTCGATAATTTCAACGCTTTCGAATCCGGCATCCGCGGTTCTGTATGGTTTTAATAAACAATCGTTCATTTACAAGTTCGGTTCGGCGCTTGCAATACTAAATATAGCCCTTGATTTTTTCCTGATCCGGCGTTTCGGCGCCGTCGGCGCCGCGGTCTGTTACGGCATTACTACAATTATAGGTTCCGTAGGCGGATTATTTTATACCTGTAAGACAATGCGTCTTCAATATCCGATAGTATCGGTTGCAAAGGTTGCTTTTGCGGCTATCATAATGGGTATTGTTATGGAAGTGATCGTTTTACGTAACGGTGCGCTACCCGGCTTTATCCTCGCAATTATAGCAGGCTCCTTATCGTACCTTATCAGCGCTCTTGCGCTCGCGACATTCGAAGAAGAAGATTACTCACTGTTACAAAATGTAAAAAAAGTATGTCCGCCGCTCATACGAAACATCATTGACTTTATGTGTGATACTATTATGCAATTCAAATCGGTAAAATAAGGAAACGAAATCACTGCCCTCCGCCGGTGCTGAAATCATACCATTTGATAATTGCCCACAATCCGTTTTTCTCTTTTCTTATAAGAAATACCTGCTGGGTAACATTGACGATAAAAATCTCTATAGTATAAGCGTCAGGATACCATGTATACTCGAAACATCCTCCTGTAATAAGCAACTCCGCCAGTGAATCACCGTTGTCTGTAAATTTGCGGACACTTTCAATAGTAGGTTTCTCCCTGAAATCGATATTCGTAGCTTTCGAAAAAAGCCGCTTGTGCTTTTCTATCTCATCTTCCTGTGTCCAGTACAGATAATATTCAGCCTGTCCGATGAACTTTAATCGCGGATCCCTGCTTTCTGAAAGTCGCGTATATTTTGCGGTGTATTCATCGAAATAATCAGGGGCTATAAAAAAACGAAAAGTACCGTCTTCGGGCAAAAGGTCAATAAACAGATCTATTCTTCTCCCTTCATACGACTCTATAAGCTGATCGAGAAGACCCTGTGGCGTCGAACGTTGTTTAGACACTGGTTCGTCAATGGGCGTGCCGGTCGGCGGGAAAAACGGATTGCGGCACCCGATAATAATAACAAAACACAATATCATCAGAATATGCATTTTATTTTTCATAATCGGTTTATTCGGGGGCAGGAGAAAAAAATGAAACGCCGTCCGGCTCATCTGTCCAAGATAAGATTCTCCATATTCTGTCGTCATGCCGGACTATTACGAATCCGCAACTTCCGGAAAACAAAGGCGTATCGGGATCGGCCTTGTCGGCTACCGTATATAAAACATGCCGTATCGTAATTGTATTTACCGTTATCAGAAAACCTTCCTTATTCACCCACTTTACTTTAACATCCGGATATATTTCTTGCTGAAGAAAAAGACGATTGATAAAAGCCGATTTATCGTAAACGATATTTGCCAGACGAATATTCACATATTCGAATTCATCATCGAAAAGTTCATACCAGTCGAGTTTAAGAAACTCCTCGCCCGATCCCTCCAGAATACCGGCAAAATTGAAGGGATCATCAATATATCCGGTGGTGCCGGGAGGATCAAAATCTTCCCTCGGTTTAAAAACACTGCAGAAAAGCCCACACAAAACCGTCAATGCTATCATAAGAGTCCTAAACATATCATTAAAATACTATCTGAAGAGATAAAGAAATGTCCCAATTGCTTTCTAAGTTCCATTTCTGCTTATCGGCGGTATTGATAATCCGTTTCAACTTTACTTTTATTAAAACCGCATCCGTCATCCATTCAGACATAAGATAGGGTTCGATACCGTATCCGAAATCGGTTTCACTGCCTTTGTAACATGAGCACTCCCTGTCGAATCGCCGCTGAAATACATCCCGGAACATACTCCCTGCCGTTATTTTTATCGTTCTGTTCATATACTCTGCGGCAAAATCAAGCCAGTACTGTGTAAGCTTTCTTTCCACAGCATAATACTGCATAGATAAACCAATACTGTCGGGCATATATTCCGTTCCGTACCATAAACCCTCATCATGGTACATTTCGATCCATCTGCCCAGTACGTTAAACCGATCCTTGACTAATTTCAATTTGCAGCTAAGAGTCGAGGTTATATCACGGCTATAGGGAGGCGGTTTTACCCTGGCATCTCCGATTTTTTTGAAATAATAATCCGAAACCTCGGCGTCACCATAAATATGTTCCCTTACCTCAAACTTCTCCATAGAAATTCCTGCGTCTAGTCCTATTCGGTATTCTTTTGTCTGTCGGCTTTCCGCCTGCCTCTGAGTACGGAAATAGTAATGGTAAAGTATACCGTAACTTCCGTACAATTCCGTAAATTTCAGAGAGTCTCTGCCGAATCGGGCCGCAGCCTTATGATTGATACGTACACGGTCGTTTTCGTTCTGATTCTTACGTATTTTATCAAATGAAGCCGGATCAATATATGAAAATGGATATTTTTTGGAATCTTTGAAGGCATACAATGAATATTTTAAAGTAAGCGCCGGGGGTAGTCGGACAGTAATTGTATGGTCGGTGCGGGCGATATCGGAAAAAAGGTCGCTCAGATTGACTATAAGTGAATCTCGGTTGATGTCGGTGGCCACCTCCTCCTTACTGAAATGCCTCCTATAGAGCCAATCTTCGAATTTCCAGACAAACTCTATTCCGCCGCTGTAAATAAGGTTGAAATCTTCTTTTGTATTTATCCCAACTCCGAGGGCATGAAAAGTTGTGCGGATATCGTTGAGCGTCCGGCTTTCCGAAGGGTAAGAGACCGAATTGAGATAGTATCTATAGTAAAGCCGAGATCGGGTTCCAAGCCTTTCTATTGTCTTTATGCCGGCGGAAGCCGAAAAAGAGTGGTTAATACGCCATGACGTATTACTTAAAAGCGATATGCCCGTGGAATCTCCCAGATATATCTCTTTACCGTTTGTAATCGAATCCCCGGCATGAACGAATATTGAATCTCCGCCTCCGAACAACATCAACTCGTCGGCATACAAAGCCGACGCCGACAAGAGTCCGATGTTGTTTCTCCTTATCGACCTGCCTGTCGCATCGACATACAGATATAACGGCAGGGGATCGACTCGCTTCTGCGGATCGCCGATCCTGCCGTTAATATATAATCCGGGATCTGCTTGATAACCGCCTTCCCAGAGAGTGCCGGCTGTATTGTTCCATGCATATCCGTAAAGCCCGCCTCGAAGCGAATAGGGTATCGATAGAAATGAATGTGATATTGCAGGGCCTATATCTATGCTTGACTGCATTGTTCCTGTCTGCCGCTTGCTGAATGAGAAAACAGGCGCCCAGTCGAACCCTGCATCCAAACCTTCGATAAGTAAATTTTTTCGTATAATATTACCGGAAAGGTTGACCGATTGTATACGGCTTTGAGGATTGAACTGCTGAAACTGATACTCTGCCGTTTGTTCAACAAAACCCCACGAAAAATATCTTTCCCAATCCAGGCGGTTTCGTGTTTTAAAGGTCTGATAGAGCGAAACGGCGCTTGACAATTCCAGTCCCATCGAATCCTCCGGCAGACAAACCGATTCCTCCTGCGGAACGTAGAATTCATTGCACCAGTATTCGCTTTGTGCAAAAGCCTTATATGCAGGCACTCCAAGAAGAATAAAAAACAAAGCCCGTTTAATCATACTTTTTTAAAAATTTCCAACCATTCGTCGCAGTCGAGGTCCTCCGGCCGTGCATTCATATCGATACCAAGCTCCTCCATAACTTCTGAAATGGTTTCTTTTGATTTACAATCCGAAGCCAGTGAGTTTACAGCCTTCTTGCGTCTCTGCCGAAAGCCTTTACTTACAAATTCGAAAAAGTAATGCCATTTGTCTTTGGGGAGTTTGCTTTCGGGAGATTCGACTATTATCTGAATTACGGACGAATCAACGCTGGGACGGGGGAAAAAAGCGCCTGGAGGGACATGGAACAAAAGCTTCGTTCTGCCGAAAAACGAGCAGAAGACCGAGAGAAATCCGTAGTCCTTACTATGCGGAGATGCGACTATCCGCTCAGCGACCTCGCGTTGCACCATAAATGTGCAGGAGTATATTTTACTCCCGTAAAAAAGCGTTTTTCTGATAATCTGCGCTCCTATAGAATAAGGAAGATTACCTACCACGTGTAAAGGAAACCCCGCAAGGCTGAAATCAAATTCCAATATATCATTCCTATGGATGGTATACTCGCCCTCCCCCAGTTTCATGCGTAACGTATCGATTACATCAATATCGATTTCAACACAATGAAACCGGGCAAAACGCTTCTTGAGAAAAATACTCAATGCTCCTTTTCCCGGCCCTATTTCGAGAATGTTATCTCCCGCTCCGGCAGGAATTGCCTTAACAATTTTTTGAGCATAAGAGGGAGCGGTAAGAAAGTGTTGACCCAGATGCTTTTTAGGACCCATTGTATATTTTATAAATAAATGGCAAAATTGATTATTATTGTTTGTGTTGATTATTAATTTTATTAAATTTACATAATAACCAGTAAAAATATATAAGGAGAGTGATATTGAAACGATTTTTTAATATCTTTCTTTTTCTATATGCAATAGCGGCGGCTATTCTATGTATGTGTAAAGAAAAGCCGGTTGCACAAAAGACACAAATCACCGGAAAAAAAGATACAACCCATACCTTACCGTCTGCAGGCCTACCATTCACCCCACCGCCGGATTCATCCATTTCGCCGGAAAAGATGAGGTCGTGGATCAGATGCAACGGTCTTCTTGATTCACTCACCCTGCGATATGCCGACTCGTTCAAGACACAAGACCCTGCTGTCCTTATGCGCTATCAGAAAGATTTCATTAATGCCCAGAATAAAATATGCATCAGGGTCGGATTGACAGGAGGATATGAAGAATACAAATGGATTTTACAAAACATAGGAATAGAAAAAAATCGCAGGCTGCTCGATTCCGTTAATGCCAGTACATTTTAATTTTATGCTATGTTATTGACATCCTGCTTTATCATACTTTTTATAGATATTGTTGATTATTTTAATGTTTTTCTTTACATGGGGGATCTGAAGATACTCTGAAGGAATACTCCTGTCAAAGAGATTGCGGGCTGCCCTACAAACTTCTCTTTTTTCTCCAATTTTATCATAACTCTCGACAAGTATCATATAACCTGCCGCCAGATCAGACCAGTTTACCGGTTGTCGCTGTTCCGTTATAGCTATTAATTTATTAGCAATTGTTATAGCGTCTTTATATCTGCCCGACCAGAACTTGATAAATGCCTTAATTCTTATGAAAATCGTATTGTCGGGATATTCATTAAGTACAGACTGAGCAATCGAATCGGCCCGTCCGAATTCCTGGCGGTCGATTAATATCCAGCAAAGCGAATTTTTGGCGGCATAATTATAAGGAAAATCGGCTTTAGTTGCAGATTCCAGCAAAGCCAGCCCCTCATTCTCTTTTTTCTCGTTGAAAGGGATCCACTTCAAGCTGCTGCTTACATAATAGTCAAAAATACCTAGGCCCAGATTTGCTGCTAAGAATTTCGGTTCCCTGTTTTTAACAATCTTCAGCATAGAAAATGAATTAACGGCATATTTAATCGCTTCGAACCAGTTGCCTCTTTTCGCCTGTATAATACCGACGCCGCCGTATATATTTGCAAGATAAAAAAGACAATAAGTGGAATCCCGTCCTTTAAGGTGGGGCAATCGTTTCTCAAACACGTCCCTGATACTATCGGCCATTGACTGGAAACGGCTATTTTCTATTGTATACGACTCATAATCAAGAATTCTTGTCTGCTCAACAGCAAACGACAGATACAACCCCTCCATATCAAGAGGGCTGGAACAAAGGTAATTTGATATTATTCTGCCCGCGTTGTCGTAGTTTTGATTGACAAGTTCAATCTTTGCGCTGTCGAGAGCATTAGGATGATTTTGTATAGTAGAATCACTAATTTGTAATTTATTTACGGAAAATAATACGGCAGGAAGAATTCCAAAATATAAACTTTTAATGGTTATCGTCATCACTGGTTATATGAACCTATCTATACGTATATATCACAAACCTTCTTCAACAAAATAACAGCATAACCATTGTATGATCAATAACTATATACGGACATATAAATCACATAATAATCATTGAAATGATAGTATATTATTTATTGGTTGCAACAGAGGAGAAAAGGAAATGGAAAACCGGAAATATTTTTTTGTTACCGGTACAGATACGGGAATAGGAAAAACTTATATTTCCCGGCTTCTTATCGACTGTTTTTCCGATCAATTGAAGACGACCTACATGAAACCGGTTCAAACCGGTTGTTTCAGAGATTCCAATGGTTTTCTGCGTGCTCCTGACTTTGATTTTGTCATGGAAGGAAAAGCCGTATCAAGAGACGCCTACGAGCAGCATGTACCTTACCGTTTCGAACCTTCCTGTTCACCTCACCTTGCTGCCGCACTTGCCGGAACTGTAATCTCATTTGAATATATCCGCAACTGTCTGTTACTGCTTTCAAACAATAACGATATAACCATCGTCGAGGGGGCTGGCGGAATACTTACTCCCCTTGGCGATACCAGCTTTATCATAGACTTGATCAAATATCTCGATTCGCCTGTGATAGTAGTAACCACCCCTCGCCTGGGGACACTCAACCATACCTTTCTTACTCTTCGTCTTCTTCACGAAAGCGGGATAAAAGTAGCCGGAATTGTTCTCAATCATTCTTCGGATGAACCTGCTTCGTTTATACATAAAGATAACCGCCGTATGATAGAAACACATACTCATCCCACTCCGTTTATAGAAGTCTTTTTCGGTTGCTCTGACGCGAGACTCCTAAAGGAATTCTGTAATGTCCTTGTATCAGCGTGGTCTTGACAATATCTGGATGCCGTTTACATCGTGGCAGGATTTTATAGAATATCCTCCGTTGACTATTACACATGCTGATGGAATTTACATTTTCGATTCCGAAGGCAAAAAGTATATCGACGGGATCGGTTCGTGGTGGGCAAGCATATTCGGACACAGACATCCGGACATTATGTCCGCAGTCAAAGATCAGCTAGAAAGAATCGAACATGTAATGATGGCGGGCTGTATTTCCGATCAGACGCTTCGTCTGATCTGCCTTCTTTCGGATATTTTGCCATCCAATATGTCAAGAATATTTCTTTCCGACAACGGTTCGACCGCGGTTGAAGTCGCTCTTAAAATAGCCTTGCAGTATCACGCTCTTAACGGAGAAGGCCATCGTACGCAATTTATTGCTCTCGGAGGCGGTTATCACGGGGATACCTTGGGCGCAATGAGCGTAGGCAGTATTCCGCAATATCATTCGTTGTTTCATGAACGTTTCAAAAAAGCGCTCTTTACGGATCCTCCCTACTGTTACCGGTGTCCGCGGGGAAAAGAACCGGCGTCCTGTGCCGCCGAATGTATGATCTCGCTTGAAAAGCTTCTTGAGGAGCACCATCAGTCAGTTGCGGCATTTATTTTCGAACCCATGGTACAGGGCGCCGCAGGTATGCGGATATATCCGTCAAAAGTTCTTAAGCGCTGCTTCGAACTATGCAAAAAGTTTAAGATACTAACCATTGCCGATGAGGTTGCAACAGGATTCGGCAGAACCGGAAAAATGTTTGCATGTGAACATGCGGATGTCGTTCCGGACATAATATGTCTTGCAAAAGGGCTTGGCGGAGGCTGTCTTCCCATTGCCGCTACCGCAGTGACTGAAACCATCTTCGAAGCATTCAAAGGCGATGCTTTTTCGGGCCGTACTTTCGAACACGGTCACACCTTTACAGGCAATCCCCTTGCATCCGCGGCTGCATGCTCCACAATGGAACTGATCGCCAAATACTCCATCCCACGTTCACTCGAAAAGAGGTCGTCGCAATTATCGGATATGCTGAAAACATTCTTTACTTATGATATAGTAGGCGACGTGCGGTCGCTTGGCATGATAGGCGCGATAGAACTCGTATCCGACAGAGCCACAAAGAAACCTCTTCCACCATCCAGGAGAATACCTTTTTTTATATGCAGAAACGCCCTTAAAAGAGGTCTTCTCATACGCCCCCTGGGAAATGTGATATATTTCATGCCCTCTTATATTATAACGGAAGATGAGCTTAACCGGATTATTGAAATCGCACACCAGGCTTTCCGGGAAACCATAAATGATTTACTCCCCAATATATAACCGCATCGTGGAAAAACTCGAAGAACGCCGGAAAAACGGACTATTCAGAACCATCAAACCGGTTTCTGAAGCAATGTCTGATGTTATAGACTGCTCAAGTAACAGTTATCTCGGTTTACATTTAAATGAAACTGTGGCCTCGGAAGCCCTCCGGCTCAGCGGCAACAGATTGAGCGGAAACTGTTCTTCGAGACTCATTGCAGACCGTTCGAATCTTTACCGGGAGCTTGAAAACGAAATTGCCAGCTGGGAAGAAACGGAGTGTGCACTTGTATTTACAAGCGGATATACCGCCAATTTAGGCGTCATTCAGGCCCTATGTACCCCCGAAAGCGAGGTGTTTACAGATCAATTGAACCATGCATCCATATACGACGGAATCCGCATAAGCGGTTGTAAAATGAGCCGATATAATCACAATGACATGGAGCATCTAGAAAATCTTCTCCGGCATTCGGATGCTGCCGAGAAGCTTATCGTAACCGATACTGTTTTCAGTATGGACGGCGACATTGCTCCTCTGGCCGATATAGCCGATCTTGCCGTCCGGTATAATGCACTTGTAATGGTTGACGAAGCGCATGCCGCCGGAATTTTCGGTAGTAAAGGCAGCGGTATCGTAGAACAGACCGGTACCGCAGAAGCGATTGCAATACGCATGGGAACATTAAGCAAGGCTGTCGCAGGTCTCGGAGGTTACGTTGCGGTTTCTCACCGGCTTCGGGACTATCTTATTAATTTCTGCCGTCCATTAATATATTCAACAGGACTTCCCCATTCCGTACTTGCTCACAATCTTGCAGCCATTCGTTATATACGCGCAAATCCTGAACTAGGCCCGTCATTGCTTCGCTCCGCCGCAAAATTCCGTGAAGCTCTTTTAAAAGCCGGCTTTTCCTGCGGTTCGGGAACAACCCAGATCATTCCATGTTATGTCAGAGACGAGCGGGAGGCTGTCGAACTATCGTCGTTTCTCAGGCAGCATAATATTATTGTTCCGGCTATACGGCCTCCTACTGTTCCGAAGGGAACCGCGAGACTTCGGTTTTCGTGGTCCATTCTTCACGACGACAATACCTGCGATAGAATCATTTCGCTTTTAAAAGAGTGGAAGAAAATATATAACTGATGGATGAAGAATAGGTTTACTTTCTAACAGACAACAACGAATCTTGCTTTTAAGGAAATTGGGTTATGGACATATTCGAAACAGCTTCAGAATTATACAATCGAGCTCTCGACGATGCTATTGACGAAACGGATATCGATACCATTATAGCGTGGCCTAACGAATCGATATCGGTTCTGTTCTCTGTTGCTGACCGGTTACGACGCTGTTTTTTCGGCGACATCGTCGACCCCTGCACGCTGATGAATATAAAGTCCGGCGGCTGCAGTGAAGATTGCGCATTTTGCGCTCAGTCAAGCTATAACAATACGTCGGTTGCAGTCACCCCTCTTGCGGATCCGGCTGAAATTAAACAAAGGCTGCACGAAGCCTACGTCCGCGGCCTCCCATTCTGTGTTGTAGCAAGCGGGAAAAAACTAAACCGCCGCCAATTGGAGACCGTCTGTAATGCTTTAAAAGACGAACCAGGCGAAAAACATGCTTCGCTGGGAATTCTGGAAGATGAAGAGTTCGGAATTCTTCGTGAAGCCGGAGTTGAATGCTATAACCATAATATCGAGACAAGCCGCTCCTATTTCGACAAAATAGTTTCAACACACACATGGGAACAGAGAGTCGCTGCCGTCAAAAGGGCAAAGGCGGCAGGATTACGTGTATGTTGCGGCGGTATACTAGGCCTTGGAGAAAGCTGGAGCGATCGTAAAGAGTTTTGTATGCAAATATGGCAGCTTGACGTAGACACTATTCCTTTAAATTTCTTTAACCCCGTCCCCGGCACCCGTGTCCCCCCCCCCTCAGAATCACCTCTTGACTTTCTGAAAATCATTTCTCTTTTCAGGATTGTAATGCCGAGAAAAACCATAAAGGTATGCGGCGGAAGAGAATTTCATCTGGGCAGTCTGCAGGGAATGATGTTCTTTGCAGGCGCAAACGGTTATATATCCGGGGGCTATCTCACAACAAAAGGCGCGGGTATAGAAGAAGACGATAAAATGATCAATGCGCTGGGACTTAAAAGAAGAGGCATTCTAAAATGAACTATTTAAAACAGAAAAAAAAACTAATATCTTTGTATAAATATTTGATTCTGCAACTCTTTTTATAGCTTAGAGGCAGAGGACGACGGTTCGGCTGCCTTTATCGTACTTGCGCGCACTCCACTTTACTTTCAATTAATCGATACAACAGGTTGCATGGCGCAATCGATGCGAAGCTGGGTTACGCTGCAACCGAATGAAAATGGAATATGAAGCTCTTCTCGACCGCAGACTACGGCATGAAAAACTTGAGGCTGAGAACATTGCAGAATTTATCGGTGCTGGAGGCTATAATAATGTGGATTACGGAGGAACAATATCAATAATGAAAGACAGGAGTATAACGCCTGAAAAGGAATCGTTTACATCTGCGCTTCGCCCGGCCCGCTTTAAGGTCTGGTTCTCTCCTATCAAAAAGCAACTTTCTATTATACTCCCTTCCGATGGAGTATTAACCATCGTCGATCTCAAGGGAAGGCAGATTGATAAAATAATCGTTAAGAAGAATATGGTAAACGAAGGGACTGCTAAGCTTCAAATACATGCATCTTTTCCGGTAGGAGTGGTTATTGTACGTTTCGCCACAGCACCGGAACAATGGAAAAGACAATCGCGGTATTCCGATTGCCTTGCCTCATTTATCCCATTTTATGCATTAGGATTTTTCGTCGCAAAAAAGTTGTAAAAAATACATGACAGAAGAAAACCTCATATATTTTTTCCAACATTCCCGGCCCAAGGTTTTTTTGTGGCAGATTCCTTCCTGACCTCTCTTTTATTTTGCCACAAAATCACAAAAACACAAAATAACACAAAACCTATTTTTGTGCTTTAAGGCTTTCGTGGCATATTCTTCTCTTTTATATTTTTTTTCACTCCGCCACTAAATTTTTTAACATCTTATATTTCAAGAAAGGTTGAGTTTCTAAACAGAAAAACCTGTCTCTTCTAGAAACAGGTTTTTCATTAATCAGAGATATGATATAAATCAACTTCCTTACTGTTTCACTCCTATCTTAATAATTTGCGGAGGATTCTGAACCACATCTACGCCTTCGCTCTTATATTTAATATTAAGAATGGCGAGATAGGTTCCGTTTCCAACTATGCGGCCTTGTCTGTTGGTTCCATCCCATGAAATTTTGCATGAGTCTTCACTTACTATTTCATTAGTCGGACTCACATTTGCATACTGCTCTCTCACGTCGTCAGGAATTTTCTTTACTACATTTCCAACTTTATCGTAAATGGAAGCCGATACCCAGTAGGTTGTTTTGACTGCAACCTTGGTACGGGCCCTTATTGATATGGATACCTTCTTCTGGGACGCATCAGTCGGATTTTTAGGATTGAAAGGATTGGGTCCTACCGCAACCTTAATATGTAGATAAGGACGTTTTATTATTACCGGTACCCGTTTATTCGCCGGGTTGGTTTGTGCATTGTTGAAAAGGTCAACCACATTCTTTCCGGCTATTTCCGCTGCCGTGTTTATCCAGGCCGAATCATTCTCGGACGGTGGAGGTTCTGCAGTGCTCGATTTAACTATAAAAACGTATGCCGGTGCTTTTACAGAGGGATTTTCGACCCTTATCTCATAAGAACGTCCTCCCGGCCCGGCGAAAAGAAGCGGTTGATCCGTTGCAGGAATAGCGGCAATAGGTTCCGAGAATCTGGCTATAACCGTATCGGCCGCGCTTGTCGTTTCCAGGTACTCTCCGAAATGGTATTCAAGAGATGTGAGAACCGGAGCGGCGCCATCGGCAGCAACGGCATTTTTTGTATTATTTATTGTATAATCGTTGAAAAGCACCGTTACTTTGAGATTTCCGGAGGTCTTGTCTTTGAGATCGCTTACATTAAAAAGGTCGGATATCTTTACGTCAATAGTATTATTACTACCGGCCACTGTGATATGGTTTTTATCAGCAGGCAGACCCATTTTACCGTTCCAGTTGAACTGCATTTTCATATATTCAGGGTCAACGGCTTTATTGAATGTAATTCGTACATTATCGATCATACCGTCGGCATTGAGATCCTGAAAAACTGCGCTTACGATATCGGGAGCTATCTTTCTGGTAGTTAATAGAACCGGCCTGTTCTTCGGGTGAGCGCCGTTATTGAATCCGTCGACGATCGGCCCCGTATGAGTAATTTTCAGACTGTCTCCCTCTTTGGGCGAATTATCGCCCAGATCCCTGACAACCGCAATAACCGAGCGGCCGTTTGTATCCGGTTGCGAATGAATTACCTCTAACTGTACTTCGGCAAAACTCCCGTCTTCCTGCTTCTTAAGAAGGGTCAGGCTTAATCCTTTTACCTTGGTATAATCCACCGGTTCGGTAAAGTCGAGGATAAGCGTATCATTGCCCGCAACCAGACGTTCGATAAGAATGGCACTTGCAATGAGCGGTCCCACGCCGTCATTGATTGCAAAGGGAAACTCTATTGTCGGAGCATCCGGCGTCGATGGATTGAACCAGTATGTTCTGCCGAGATTGGCACTCGACTCGGTATAACGGGTAATTCCTTCAGAAAAAGGCGTCGGTATTGTTACCGTCAGATGTGCCGGATTCTCCGGATCCTGTTTAATGTTCTGCTTATATACCATCCTGCTTTCACTTCCGGCTTTGGGCCAGAAAAGAAGTATGGAATCGGGAATCTCATCCGGTTTAAGAGCTGACTGATAAAAAATTTCAACCCTGTCCACACTTCCTCTGCCGTTATCGGCATAATAAGTTGCCTTCTCTATCATTGTAAAACAGGCTTCGAAATTTATATTCCCACGTTCTCCGCTTAAAACATTAGGCTCGTTTGAAGAGACTGTAATCTGTCCGTTGCTTACATTCTTTGTGGTAGCCTGAATCCAGATTTTAACCTCTCCGGCTACAAGTTTACTCGAGGTAATGGGTGTAGTGGAGGTTTGGGATTCATAAGCAGCTAAACCGCTTGATAAAATAATATTAAAAGAGGTGGTACGATCTTTCGAAATTGTATTGTCAGTTTTACCGGCACGGATCGTAACCGGCACACGAATACCGGCACATCCGGAAATACCCGCGAGAGGATCATACTTCAAAGTATCGCCGTAAAAAATCCATAACCTGTCTCTGGGCTGTCCGACCTTTAAATAAGCGCTGTCTTTGGCTGCGGGTTTTTTAACGAGAGTTGCAATAATCATTGTTGAATCGTCTTTATCGCCGTTGGTTGCCACACCACGAAAGATTGCCATACCTGTGCTATCGGTAGTTGCCTCAGGATTTGCAATATTGGCGATATTAGGATCTACGCTCGTACAGGTGATGGCTTCTCCAGCGCCGACCTTATTACCGAACCGGTCGTATGCCTGTACCTTTATTGCCGCTGTTGTGCCCGGATCGACTATCTTGGATAACTTCGACGGAGGATCCTGAAACTTGATGCTGTCGGCCGGCCCGGGAAGGATTTTTACTCCCTGGGAACTTCCGAAGAATTCCAGCACTCCGGCTGGAACTACTGATTTTCCGGACACTTTAACATACTCTATACCTGAAGAAGGAACTTTAGTAAACACAACTTCCAGTTCTATCTGTCCGTTAACTCCGCCCGGTATCGAGTTAAGTTCATTGAATTGTGGATCATAAAGCTTATTATCAGGCTCTGTCAGTCTTATACTTGTGGGATCTACCTTGTTCGTATATGTCTGGCCTCCCACCTTTATTGCTCTTACATAAAGGTATACAGTTTGACCTGCCTGAACCTCCGTAATCGGTTTGCCTCCCTTAGTCCCTCTTACTTCCACTTCGAACATATAATCAAGTTTACGGTAAGGAATAAAACCAACTGCCGATGTGAACGGCTTGGTATCGGATCCAATGCCTTCGATAATCATTTCGAAGAAAGCATAAGTTCCCGGATTCTGGACTGATATCATATATTCATTTGCGCCTATCTTAACCGGCGTCGCAGGGATTGTAGGCGATTGTATATTATTATTAGGAATAATAGGAGAATTGTCACCAAAAAAACTTGCACCCGCAGCAGGAACAGTTAAATCTCTTATAAATCGTAGAAAAACAAATTTAGGTTGAGCCATTGTTCCAATACGAGGATCAACACTGAAAGACAAATTAACCTGATTATTCTGGAAGACCATAGGTTGGGTTGGCCTTATAGTTACTATATCCACCGGCCTCCCGCCACCTTTCGGAATAGCGCCGAGATCAGCCGGTGTACCATCAGGGTCCTTGACCCCTGATGGTTCCCAACCCTGGTCCTTAATGTACTTATCCACAAGCTGGTCGCTCCAGTCCGGAGTCAGGAAATCGGGACTTGTGGGATCCGTGGACAGGAATTTAGTCTCGACCCAACGGATATTGGCGCTGGCGGGAATCATATGTCCACTAGTGACAGTACCATTACCAACCACAAGAGCTCCCTCTTCATACGTATTATCCGTACGTTGAGGCTGGACATTATTCATTATTGCTACATAATTTGCATCAGGTGCTTGTTGCTGGGCTGCAATCACACAATTATACTGTCTGTAAGGAAATCTCCCGAATATTTCCAAAAAACTGGCATTGCCAAAAACCGACTCGTCTCTCCAATATTTATATGGCGGACCATAAATATTATTAAATATCAAATGCACACCGCCTACATTCCAGTGTCCTATAAAAATAAACATATTATGCCAGAAGGTATTATTGTATATTGCAAGCGGAGACAATAGATTGTCTTTGAACATAAAGGCTCCGCCTGGCTGATTACCTCCATCCGGCTGGGTTAGAGATTTAACTTTTTCCGCAAATGAAGTACTCTGATGATGGTTCTCATAAATAAGATTATACCTTATCGTTGAGCCCATATCCCATGAAGATTCGATAAAAAAGCCAAAAGAATTATTGTGGATCCGGTTGTATTCGATCAGATGGTTTCCGGTACGGGCAAAGCCCGATAGAGGTACCACGTTTTCCGGGTATACATCTCCAGGATTTGCGTTTGCAAAAACTCCTCCTTCATTACGATCTTTTACATTAATTCCAAAGTATGCGTTTTTAATATCACAATGCCGGATTATAGTATTACCAGATACCCATAATGTAATTGCAGCATTCCCATGCTGAAGAGGCCACTCACAGTCAGTATTTCCTTTCCATATATTATTATATCCGAAAACAAAAGGCCCCCCCCCGTCAACCGCAATCCCTTCGATACGAACATTCGACGCTCCAAGTACCTGAAGAGCACCGTTGCGGTCGAAATTTATTTTACTTGTGTCTTTAGCCTCCTCGCAAGTAGTAGGACCGACATTAATTTTATCCTGAAAAACAATTGTAGGCTTATTTGGGGAAAGCGGATTTTCCGACCTAAGTATCAATCCGTTCCGCAGGCTGTCAATAGTCACCTGCTCCTTATAGGTTGCCGCATCCAGTATTACAATTTCATTATTTATTCCTTTGGCAGCATTAACGGCTTCCTGGATAGATTTAAACTGACCCCGGCCATCCTGTGAAACCGTAAAAGTAGCACCCCATCCCCGCTGGATAGCCAACAACATAATAATAACAAAAACTGCATTTTTCCCGTATTTAAACGTTTTCATACGGACCCACTCCTTTTTTCGGGATTGATCGAAATTAAATTTCAAAATAATAAAAAGCTATATCTATGCTTATATATTTAGTTATAATCTTTTACTCAACCGTTCAAAGTCGGAAAAAAATTAATACTTTAGATCATTTCGTAATCGAAAACAATCTTTTAATTTTATAATTTTATAATATATATAAAAAAAAACAAAACAATTAAATAATAATAATTATTATTTCTCCAATACTTTCTTTAGAAATTGTTTCAATTTGGA
>FWPV01002511.1_pt1 | contig 44781 bp, 47 predicted proteins | sample 2228371 | NCBI WGS metagenome assembly FWPV01 (sample SAMEA103939776, study PRJEB20133) | metagenome
CGCGAGTTCGCGGTCTTCCCGCCTCTGGTGCTCGACCGGATCAGTGCCGACTGGGCCCTCAGGGGTGGTAACGATCTCTTGGCCCACTACACTCCGCGCGAGTACCATCCACAGGATGACGGTTGCCAACGCCCTCACCGCGCTGCGAGGGTTGCTCGTGGCCCCGACCGTGGTCGCTGTCCTCGGCGGCCGGTGGGGGGCCGGCCTGGGGTTGTTCCTGGCGGCGCTGGCGACGGACGTCCTCGATGGCTGGGTGGCCCGGAGGAGCCATCAGGTCACGATGTTGGGGCAGCTCCTCGACCCGGTGGTGGACAAAGCATTCTACCTCGCTCTCTTCTTCTCCCTCGCCGCGGTAGGGCGGATCCCCTATCTCGGGGTGGGTCTGTTTTTCATCCCCCAGGTCGGGCTGGGGGTGGGGGCGCTCATCCTGTGGCACCGGCGGAGGGAGTTCACCGCGGAGTGGCCGGGGAAAGCAGCGGCGGCCCTGACCGCCCTCGCCGCGGGGCTCCTCCTGCTCACCCCGCACGGGATCTGGGCGTTCTGGGTGGCGGTGGGCGGGCAGTTCATGGCTGGGATCTACTACCTCGTTCGCCGCACCACGGGGTGAATTCCGGGGGGGGATCCGCTTCGTACTCCACCCACCCCCCGCCAGCGGGGTGGTGGAACCCGAGCCGCCACGCGTGGAGAAGGAGGGGGCCATCCCCCTTCCCGTACAGAGGATCGCCCACGATCGGGTGGCCGATCGCGGCGAGGTGGACCCGGATCTGGTGAGTCCGCCCCGTGCGCGGGCGGACGAGGAGGAGGGTCCCATCCTTCCTCCGGCTGAGCACGGAGAACTCAGTATGGGCATCCTTCCCTCCCCCGACGCGCATCCGCCACGGTTGCCGTGCGTCGTGCCCCACCCGACCCTCGATCCTCCCCGCGTCCACTTCCACCTCGCCCCTCACCACGGCGAGGTACTCCTTCCTCACCCTGCGGTGGCGAAACTGGTCCGCGAGCCCGTGGAGCGCGCGGGGGGTCTTGGCGAGGACGAGGACGCCCGTTGTCGGGGCGTCCAGGCGGTGGACCACCCCTGGCCGCCCCGGCGCGCCCGGGGCGAGGGGGCCACGGGCGAGGAGGATCGATACGACGGTCATCCCGGGCCTGTGCCCCACGGGGTGGACGGCCAACCCGCGCGGTTTGTCCACAACCACGATGTCCTCATCCTCGTACAGGATCGGGATCGGGTACGGGGTGGGAGCAATCGCGGGACCGCCCCACACCACCTCGATCGCCTCCCCCGCCCTCATCCGCCGCGCAGGCGAAGGCTCCTTCCCTTCGATCCGAACCGCACCTTGGGCGAGAAGGGACTGGACGTGTGAGCGGGGGATCCCCAACCGGCGGGAAAGGAGCCGGTCGAGCCTCTCCTCGTCCTCCCCCTCCGCCACAAGGATGCGATCTCTACGCATTCCGCTCGTTGTGTCCGCCACGGAGGGCAAGTATAATCCCAACTATGGACCGGGTTCAGGAAAAGCTGGATGCACTCGTGCACCGTGGCGCTGCCCATGCCCAAGTGGAGGTGTACCACTGGGAGCTCCGCCGCTGGGGGCAGCGCGCCCAGCTCGTCGTGCAGGTGGATTGCCCGGGAGGGGTGACGGTGGACGACTGTGCGCGCGCGAGCCGGGCCATCGAGGCGCTCCTCGATGAGGCGGATCCCGTGCCCTGTCCTTACGTCCTTGAGGTATCCTCGCCGGGATTGGAGCGGGGCTTGTGGGAACCTCGCCACTATGCTCAGGCGGTGGGGAGGCTCATCCACGTCAGGCTCCGGACCGACGGGACGCGGCGCGGAAGGCTCGTCCGCGCTGGGGCGGACGCGATCACCATCTCCCGCGAGGGAGCGGAGCTCGACATCCCGCTGACGGACATCGTGTATGCCCATCTTGTCTACGAACGGGACGAGCGATGAACATCGAGTTCTTGGAGGCCATCGAGGAGATGGCCCGCGCCCGGGGGATCGACCGTGAGGTAGCGTTCGCGGCGATGGAGAAGGCGATCGCCGCTGCGTATCAGGCGAAGTTCGGGGGAGAGGAACCCCCCCCGGTGGAGATCGACCGGCGGTCTGGGGACGTGTACGTGAAGGGGTCCCGGTTCGACCTCGTGCGAGAGCTGGGGCGGATCGAGTCCCGCCGCGCCGAGGACTTCTTCCGCCGCGAGATCCTTCGCCATCGGCGGGAGGGGCTCTACGAGATGTACGCCTCCCGCATTGGGGAGATCCTGAACGGGTTCGTTCACCGGTTCGAGGGCCGCGATGTGTGGATCAACTTGGGCGAGGTGGAGGCCCTCCTCCCCAGCGAAGAACGATTGCCCACCGAGCGTTATGTACCCGGCCGTCGGCTGCGCACCTACCTCTACCAGGTGGAACGGACCCAGGGCGACCCCCGGATCTACGTATCCCGTGCCCATCCTGATTTCGTGGCCAAGCTCCTCGCCCTGGAGGTGCCGGAGCTGGAGCAGGGGATGCTCGAGGTGGTGAAGGTGGCGCGGGTGGCCGGCGTGAAGGCGAAGGTCCTCGTGCGGGGGGTGGATCCGCGGATCGATCCGGTGGGGAGCTGCATCGGGCCCGGTGGAAGCCGGATTCGGGCCGTGAGCCGGGAGCTGTCGGGGGAGAAGGTGGACATCGTGCGCTGGAACGAGGACGTGCGTCAGGTGATCCGGGGGGCCCTCGCCCCGGCGAGCACCCTCGAAGTGGAGCTCGATGAACCCGCGAGGACGGCCCTCGTCACCGTGCCGGGGAGCGACATCTCGCTCGCCATCGGCCGCGATGGGCACAACGTGGAACTGGCGGCGAAGCTCACCGGGTATGCCATCACCATCCGCACGCCCTCCGGCGACCGCGCCTAACCTCCGCGGGCTGCGGGACCGCACCTTCTCCACCCTCGCCCGCGTCTCGACGCGCTGGCCGGCGGTGGTGATCGTTCTGTTCGCCGCCCTGGCCGCGCTGGCGTACCTGTACATCCGTGATTTCCCCATCCGCACGTCGTATCTGGATTTGCTCCCCCAAGAGGATCCCCTTGTCGTCCAGTTCCAATCAGTGGAACAGGAGGCAGCGAGCACGGATGTGATCGCGGTCCTGTTCACCCTCCGCGATCCTCCTCCCGACGCTGCGGAGCGGGAGCGGATCTTATTCCTGGCCGCAGACCGGGTGATCGCAGAGCTTCGATTGGAGGAGAACCCGGACCTCCTCGCTGCATCGTACCGGGTGGGGGAGGGGATCGTCGTTCCCCCGGAGCTCCTCATCTTCCGCACCCTCTCTTCTGCGGAGCTGGAGCGGCTGCGGGCCATCGCGCGCGAGGTTCAAGCCCTGTTCCCCCTCGCGCTTCCCGCTCGATCGGTGGAGGACATCCTCCGTTCCGTCTCCGCCGACGCCGTGCCCGATCCGGCGGCGGTCCAGGCCGCCCTCGCCGAGTTGATGGCTGCCGGCCGTGCTGGCCTGGGGTTCCTGGCAAGCCTCGCCGCGCAGGAGGGGCTCCTCGCCGAAGCGGCAGCGATCTCGCGGGCCGTCCTCACCCGGCCCCCTCCCGAGGAGATCGGGGAGCCGATCCTCTCCCAGGACCGGAGCCGGCTCGTCCTCCAGATCTGGCCCACGCGCCGGCCATTCGAGTCCCTGGCCTACAACCAGGCCGTGACCCGTGCCGTGGCCGACGCCCTGGCGCGGGCGGGGCTGGACGAGCTCGGGGTCACCGCGGGCCTCGCCGGGACGTATGTGACGACCGTCGAGACGGACGAGGTGATTCGCCGAGACATGACCCTCGTCACGATCGTGTCCTCAGCGGCGGTGTTCACGCTCGTGCTCCTCGCGTTCGCCAGCCCTCTCCTGTGCGTGGCGGCGGTGGCGCCGGTGCTCGTCTCGGCGTTGTTCACCATGGCCTGGGCGAAGTTCGCGGTGGGGGGGTTCAACCTCCTCACCGTGTTCCTGCCCGCCCTCATCCTCGGGCTGGGGATCGATTTTTCGATCCACCTCCTGTCTCGCTTCGTTGAGGAACGAGCCAAGGGGCAGCGGGTCAAAGAGGCGTTGGTCACGGCGGTGCGGACCAAAGGGAGCGCGTGCCTCACTGCGGCGTTCACGACGGCGGTGGTGTTCAGCTGTCTTTTGCTCTCCCACTCCCGCGCCCTGTGGGAGATGGGGGTGATCAGCGGAGTGGGGATCCTCGTCTCCCTCCTCACCACCCTCCTCCTCGTCCCCGCCCTCGCGGCCGTGTTCGCCCGGGATCGTCGCCCATCTCGGGGGCGGCCCATCGCCTCCACAACCGCTTTGCGACCTGCCTACCGGCGCTTCCTCCGGCTGCGGCCGGGGGTGGTGGCCGTGGGGCTGATCCTCACCACGGCGATCGTGTACCAGGCCAGTCGGGTGCAGTTTCGCTTTGTGTCCGATGAGCTCGCCCCGGCAACCCCGTCCACCATTGTCCTGGCCGCGATCGCCCGCGAGTTCGCGGGGGAGGTGTGGCTGGGGGACTCGTTCCGGTTCTTCGTCGACGATCCGGAGGACATCCTGGCCCTCGAGACCGCGCTGGCGGCCCACCCCTTGGTCCACTCCACCGCCTCGGTGCGGGACTTCCTTCCCCAGGAGCTTCTGGGGGGCGAGGCCTCGATCCTCGACCTGCCCGTGGCGGAGGTTCAAGCGGGAGTCGCGGAGCTCGCGGGGCAGCTGGCCAGCTGGGAGGAAACCCTAGAAGGGGTTCGCCGGTTGAGCGCAAAGATGGCCCAATGGGAACTGCTCGCCATCGTGGGCGCACGGCCCGAGCTGGCGGTGGCCCTGTCGCAAGGGCTGGACGAACTGGTCGTTCTCCTCGGGGAGCTGGAGCGGGTGGATGCCGAAGGGCATCGGGCCCGGCTGGAGGCGATGTCGGGCGACCTGGCCACGGTGCGCGAGTTCGTGCGGAAGATCGTCGATCTCCCCCCCGAGCCCGTCCTTCTTGCGAGCATCCTCGCCCTGTTGCCCGTAGAGGTTCGGGCGCAGTACTACACGAAGAGCGGCAGATACGTGGTCGAGGCGCGCCTCACGCGGGCCATCCGCGAGGGCAACAACCTGCGGATGTTCCTCGAGTGGGCGGATACGTTGGGAGTGGAGAGGTTCGGGCTTCCGGAGGTCACGGCGCGGCTCGAGCAGTACATGCGGCGCGACTTCCTCCTCTCCACCGTCCTTGCAGTGTTGATCATCTTCCTCCTCGTGTGGCGTGACTTCCCGCGGCCGGCCGAGGCCGCGCTGGCCCTCGCCCCGCTGGCGATGGGCTACGTGTGGATGTTGGCGGGGATGAACCTCCTTGGGATTCAGTTCAACTTCACGAACATCGTCATCTCCCCCTTGCTCATCGGGATCGGCGTGGACAGCGCGGTCCATCTCCTGCACCGCGTGAAGGAGGAACAGGCGGGAGGGGCGGACGTGGTCGTGCGCGGAGCGGCGGCGAGCGCGGTCCCGATCACTGTGAGCTCCCTCACCACGATGGCCTCGTTCGGAGCCCTCCTCGCTGCCCACACCCCCGGGCTACGGCTCCTGGGGACATCGGCCCTCCTCGGACTCGGATTCACCCTCCTGTGGAGTCTCACGTTCCTCCCCGCCGCCTTCGCCCTGGTGGTTGAGAAAGGCAAACCGAAGGAATAAAGTGCTCCGCACTGGAGGAGAACGGCGAATGGTTCGGATCGGCTGGCTTGCCGTGGTGACGTGGGCGGTCCCCGTCTGGGCCCAGGCCCAAGGGGGGACTCCGCCCGCCTTCCTGGGGATACCGTTCCCTTGGTTTCATGTCGGGGTGGGCGTGCTCGCCCTCGCGGTGGGGATCGGGCTCGGCCTCGTGTTCTCCCGCCTCCGCCGCCGCCGCGTGAGCCGCCGGGCCGAGGCGATCCTGAGCGAGGCCCGCGGGGAAGCGGAGCGGGTCCACCGGGAACGCCTCCTCCTGACCCAACGGGAGATCGAGGAGCTGCGGGAGCGGGAGGAGGAGCGCCTGCGGAAAAAAGAGGCGGAGCTGGCCCAGCTCGAAGAACGCCTCCGCCAGCGCGAGGACCGGTTGGCGAGCAAGGCCCAGCATTTGGAGGCGATCGAGGCCTCGATCCGTCAGGATGAGGCGGAGGTCGTTCATCTCCTCGAGACCGGCCGTCAGCTCCTTGCGGAAGAGCGGGCGCTCCTGGAGCGGCTGACCGGCCTTACGGAGGAGGAGGCCAAGGAGTACCTCCTGAAGCTCGTCGAGGCGGAGTCGGAGCGGTACTTCGCCCGCAAGATCAACGAGGTGGAGCGGCGGACGAGCCAGGAAGCGGAGCGCCGCGCCCGCCGTATCCTCGCCAACGCCGTGCAACGCTATGCCCTCGACTACGCCGAGGAGGCCACGATCACCACGGTCCCGCTGCCCAACGACGAGTACAAGGGCCGCATCATCGGGCGCGACGGCCGCAACATCCGGGCGTTCGAGGCCCTCACCGGGATCGAGGTCCTCGTGGACGACACGCCGGAGGCGGTCGTCCTGTCCTCGTTCCATCCCGTGCGAAGGGAGGTGGCCCGCGTCGCGCTGGAGAAGCTGCTCGAGGATGGGCGGATCCACCCCGCCCGGATCGAGGAGATGGTGCGCAAGGCCAAGGATCGCGTGGAGGAGGCGATCCTCGAGGCGGGGGAGAAGGCAGCGTTCGAGGTCGGCGTCGACCTCCCAAGAGACCTCGTCCAGCTCCTGGGGCGCCTCCACTTCCGGACCAGTTACGGTCAAAACCAGCTCCAACACGCGCTCGAGGTGAGCTTCCTCGCCCGGCTGCTCGCCGAGGAGATCGGGATCGCCCCCAAGCCAGCCAAACGGGCGGGGCTCCTCCACGACATCGGTAAGGCGGTGGACCATGACGTGGAAGGTCCGCATGCCCTCATCGGGGCGGATCTGGCCCGGCGCGCGGGCGAGCCGTGGCCGATCGTGAACGCGATCGCGGCCCACCACGGCCAAGCGGAGCCGGCGACCGTGACCGCCGTCCTCATCCAGGCGGCGGACACCCTGTCCGCGGCCCGGCCTGGGGCGCGCCAGGAGACCTACGAGCGCTACTGCCAGCGCCTGGAGGAACTGGAGAAGCTCGCGTCTGCCTACCCCTTGGTGAAGGAGGCATACGCCATCCAGGCCGGGCGAGAGGTGCGGGTCATCGTTCGGCCGGAGAAGACGACGGATGACATGGCAGCGAAGCTCGCGTATGATATCGCGCGCCGGATCGAGGAACAGGTCCAGTATCCTGGCGAGATCAAGGTGACCGTGATCCGCCAAGCCCAATTCGTGGACACAGCCCGCTGAGGAGGAAACGATGAACGTTCTCAAGATCGCATCGACCTCGGAGGCCAGCCTGGCCGCCGGGGCAGTGGCGAACACGTTTCGTGAAGAGGGAGTGGCCGAGCTGCAGGCCATCGGCCCCAAAGCGGTGAACCAAGCCGTGAAGTGCATCGCCATCGCCCGGGGGTACATGGCCCCGAGCGGGGTTGACCTGTACTTCGTCCCGTCGTTCGTCGAGGTGAACGTGAGCGACGAGACGAGGACGGGAATCCGGTTCACGGTCCGGTCCCGGACCCCGGTGCCCGCCCTCCGCCCGCGCCGCAAGGGAGCCCTTCCCCTCCCCCCCCCGGAGCCCGGTGCCCCCGCGACGAAGGAGTGGCAGGACATTTGATCCGTACCGGGAAGCGTTGGCGGGCCTCGCCCTGGTGGGCCAGTTGGGGTTCATCGTGGCCGGGGGCGCGCTGGGGGGACTGGGCATTGGGTACGGCATTGATCTCCTCACCGGCGGCCGCGCGGGCCGGGTCGGGGGCCTGTTCCTCGGCGTGGCGAGCGGGCTCTGGGCAGCGGGACGGCAACTCATGCGCGTGATCAAGGAACGGCAGGGGGACAGGGATCCATGAACGGGTTCTTCAAGCGGCATCAGAAGGTCGTGATCTGGCTGTTGGTGATCGGGTTCCTCGCGTCGATCGTCGTGGCGGGGGGGATCAGGCTCTTCACCTCCCCTTCCCCGGGGAGCGCTGAGGAGACCGTCCTCGTCGTGGACGGAAGGAAGGTGACCCGCCAGGAATTCGCCCAAGCTTACGGGAACCTCATTGACTACTACACGCAGCTCTATGCGCTGTATGGCCTGGACTTCGAGTCCCTGCTTCAGGGGACGGAAGGGGCGTTCCGAAGCCTTCCGTACATGGCCCAAGCGGCGGAAGAGATCGTCCGCTCCGCGATCCTCGCTCAAGCAGGCCGGGAGCTGAAGGTGACGGTCTCCAAGACTGAAGTGGACAGGGCTGTGGCCGAACGGTACCAGGCCCTCCTTACCCAGTATGGGCTCACCGAGCGCGACCTTGAGGAGTACCTCAAGTATCAGGGCTCGACCCTGGAGGCCTACAAGAGGGAGCTCGCGCAGAGCGAGGAGGCTCGGCTGCGCGAGGAACGGGTGCGGCAGCTCGTGGTGGGCCCTGTCGAACCCACAGAGGCCGACCTCCTCGCCTACTACGCGGCGAACCAGAATCGCTACCAAGCCGAGCCGGAGAAGATCCGGGTCGGCCACATCCTCGTCGGCGAGGCGAGGCTCGCCGACGAGCTCCTCGCCGAGGTCGCCGCTCCCGATGCCGACTTCGCTGCTCTGGCGCAGGCCCACTCCCTCGACGAGGCGACGAAGGGGAAGGGCGGTGAGACGGACTGGTTCTCCCGCTACGAATCGCCCTTCTCCGTCAAGGTGACGGACGCGGTGTGGCCGCTGGAGGTCGGGGAGGTGAAGCTCGTGGATGACGATGAGGGCTTCCACATCGTGAAACTCCTCGAGCGTCGGCCGGCGACCGCGCCCGAGTTCGCCGCGGTTCGTGACACGGTGAAGTCGGACTACGTTCGCGATGAAGAGGCGAAGCGCTGGGACAGCTGGTACGCCGCGCGCCGAGAGCGGACCGAGGTGAAGGCCACGGATCCGGTCCTTGCGGCGGCGATGGCGTATGGATCGGATAAAACCGCGGCGCTGACCGAGCTCGAAGCGGCGCGAAGCGCAGGCGCTTCCACCGACCCCTACCTCTCCTACTACATCGGACGCCTGCACGAGGAACTCCTCACGGTGGCAGCAGCGCGGAGGGTCGAACTGGAGAAGAAGGAGGAGCTCTCCCCGGAGGAGGAGGCGGAGCTGGACCGCCTGCAGGCGGACGAAGCCCGGCACAAGGAACAGGCGCTCGCCGCCTATGCGGCGTTCATCGACACGGGAACGGTGGACGAGGCGTTCTTCGAACGGGTCCTTGCCCTCGACCCCCGGAACGCCGAGGCCCGCTTCGCGCGGGCGGAGATGTACCGTCAGGCCGGCAAGTGGCTTCAGGCGGAAGCGGAGTACCGGCAAGCGATCGAGGCGCGGCCAGAGTTCGTCGCGGCCCGCATCGGGCACGGGGATGTCCTGATGACCCTTGACCTCCACAGCGCCGCTGCCGACGCGTACCGCAAGGCCCTCGACCTCCAGCCGGGGAACGTCACCGTGTCCCTGAAGCTCGCCAGCGCGTACGTGAAGGGGAACCAGTTCTCCCTGGCCCGGCCCCTCCTCGACGAGGTCCTGGCGCGCGATCCGAACAACGCCACCGCCCTCCTCCTCCTCGGCGATCTCCTTCTTGCCGAAGGGGATGCTCAAGGGGCGATCGCCCGGTACGACGCGGCCTACAAGCGGGGGTTGACGGCGGATGCCCTCCTCAAGCTCGCCGGGGCGTACCTCGCTGCGGGCCAGGTCGAGGAGGCCAAGAAGCGATACGAGGATGCGATCCGCGTGTTCCCGTACCGCTCCGAGGGGCACCTTGGCCTCGGCGATGTGTACGTGAAGGTTGGGGATCCCGATAAGGCCTTGGCCTCCTACCGCCAGGCCCTGTCCCGCGCGGTCGCCGTATCGCTCAAGGAGACGATCGCCCGCAAGATCGTGGGCCTCGATCCGACCGACCTCCGGACCCGCTACCTCCTCGCCAGTTACTACCGCGACCAGTACAAGTACGACGGGGCGATCCCCCAATACGAGGCGATCCTCGACCTCTCCCCGGGGAACCTCGATGCGTTGCTCGGCCTCGGGGACTGCTATCTGGCCAAGGTCCAGTACGACCGGGCCCTCGACTACTACCGCCAGGCGCTGGACGTGGCCGCCACACCCCAGCAGAAGCTCCCCATCTACACCCAGATGGTGGCGGTCGAGGAGGGCCGAGCGGGCGTGGGGGGGGCCCTGGGACCGGCTGGGCTGGAGTTCCTGTGGCAGCGGGCCCAGCTTTACGCCGAGCTGGGGCGGTACCAGGAGGCAGTGGACGATCTGGAGCGCATCGCGTCGGTCGACCCCACGTTCCGCAGCGAAGAGGTGGCGGACCTCCTCGCAAAGCTCACTCTCCCCGAGCCGCGATGAGCGGACCCCGCGATCCCATCAAGGCACTGGAGGAGCTGGTGGCGGTGATCGCCCGCCTCCGCGGGCCGGACGGCTGCCCCTGGGACCGGGTCCAGACCCACCACACCCTCGTCCCGTACCTCCTCGAGGAGGCGTACGAGGCCGCGGAGGCACTGACCGATGGGACGCCCGACGAGATGCGGGATGAGCTGGGAGACGTCCTCTTGCAGGTCCTCCTTCACGCGCAGATCGAGGCCGAGGCGGGGCGGTTCGGGATCGGGGAGGTGGCTGATGCCCTCCGGGCGAAGCTCGTCCGCCGCCACCCCCACGTGTTCGGGGATGGGCAGGCCACCACATCGGACGAGGTGCGGGTGCGGTGGGAGGAAATCAAGGGCGGCGAACCCCGCCCGGCGCGCGAGCGGAGGCGCCCTGCCCTGGTGGCGGCAGCGAAGCTTGTCGAGGTGCGGGAGGCAGGAGGAAACCCGATCCCTGTCGGCGTGCACCTCCATCCGCCCCAGGAGGTGACCGATCCCGAGGGGCTCGTCGGGGAGGCCCTGCTCGAGGTCGTGGCCCTCGCGCGACGGCTCGGCTGCGACCCAGAACTCGCCCTCCAGCGGCTCCTTGCCGCGGAGAGAGCGGATGGGTGACCGGTTCGCCCGTCTCGCGCTCCTGCCTCGACCGCGCGATGCGGTCACGATGTGGGTGGAGATAGGGCCGGAGGCGGTCCACTTCCTGGACGCCGTGTTCTCCGCGTTCGACGGGATCGGCAACGTGCGCCGTGAGTACCGGGAACAGGGAGCAACGAAGCTGTTCAAGCTCTACGTGGCTCCGGGGTGCGTTGCGGAGGCGGAGCGCCTCCTCCGATCGGCGGGCCGGTTCGTGCCGATCGGGGAGGTCTGGGTCGAGCAGTGAAGTGGCTCCGCCCAGATCAGGCCGCGCGCTCGATCCACGACGTGGATTACGCGGCGCTCTGGGAGCGGGGGATCCGCGTGTTGATCTACGATCTGGAGAACACCCTCTGTCGGTGGCGGTTGTGGCGGGTCGATCCACGGACCCGGGCCCTCCTCGCCTCCCTCCGCGGGCGAGGGATGAGAATCGCGGTCCTCACCAATGCCTCGATCCCGCCCCGGGAGCCGTTCCGGCGGGAATTGGCGGACGCGGGGATCCACCTCGTGGACTGCGCGCACAAGCCGCTGCGGGGTGGGCTGCGCCGGGCGCTCGCCGCGCTGGGGGCCCAGCCCGGCGAGGCGGCGTTGATCGGCGATCAGCTGCTGACCGATGTTCTCGTTGGGAAGAGGGCGGGGCTGTACACGGTGCTCGTGGATCCCCTCGGGACGCACGAGTCGGGGCCCACGAGGTTCAATCGCCGACTGGAACGGCTCCTCGGACGTCGCAGTCCGTCTCGGGCGGATCCTGACCCGCGATGATCTCCCTCCTCTCTCGGCTAGGGCTGGAGCTTCCGGCGGACGTCCTCCGTCTCGCCGTCACCCACGACTCGTACGCCAACGAGCAAGGGGAGGAGAGCAACGAACGCTTGGAGTTCCTCGGTGATGCGGTGCTCGATCTCGCCGTAGCCGACCTCCTATTTGGGCTTTTCCCCAACCGAGATGAGGGAGAGCTGTCCAGACTGCGGGCGGTCGTCGTGTCCCGGCCCGTCTTGGCCGAAGTGGCCGCGGAACTGGGGTTGGGGGAGTTCCTCCGCCTCGGCAAGGGGGCGGAGGAAGGGGGGGCCCGGACCCGGCCCTCGGTCCTCGCCGCCGCGCTGGAAGCGGTCGTCGGCGCGGTGTTCCTTCATCACGGCTACACCGGGGCCCGCCGCCTCACCGAAGCGCTCCTCGGCCCCCGCGTGGCCGCCGAACAGGAGGAGGGATCAGCCGACTACAAATCGCTCCTCCAGGCGCTGGGGCAGGCGCGGTGCGGGGTCCTCCCCCGCTACGAGGTCGTCACGGCCGACGGCCCCGACCACCGGAAGGTGTTCGCAGTCCGCGTCTCCCTCCCGGTTGGCGAAGCCGTGGGCCGGGGCCGCTCGAAGAAAGAGGCCGAGCAGGCAGCGGCGAAGCGGCTCTATGTGCGGCTGACCGCGGAGGAGACGGAATGAAGATCGCGTGGGGGCGGTCCGCAAACGGGCCGCCCTCACCACGGCGCCACGCGCTGTATCATCGGTGCCGCAAGGAGGTGGCGATGCGCAAGGTGCTGATGGTGGCGATGGTGATGGCGGTGGGCGCGGTGGCATTCGGGCAGGTCGAGGAATCCCGCGACCTCGCCTATCAGAACAAGCCGTTCAATCCCACCGATACGGGCCTCGTGATGCGGGCCTTGCTGCGGGATAACGACATCAATCGTGACCCGGTGTACTTCACCCGACTGCAGATCGACAACCTCGGGACGGCGACAGCAGTGGAGATCGAATGGGTCGAGCTGCGGATCGAGATCGCCGGCCAGACGAGGGTCTTGGCCCGGGCAACGGGGTTCCCGATCTCGGAGGTCCTCCTCGCCCGCCCCGCGGAGGAGCGGATGCTCCCCGACGACGGGGAGGCCTGGCTCGCGGTGTGGATCAAGGTCACCGAGAAGATCGTGCATGGTCACACCGTTCAGCCGCGGATCCGCCTGTGGTGGTCGGAGGGGGATGGAGGGGGGACGATCGAGCTCACGGACGGGGGCCCCGAGGAGTTCGTCGTGGAGGGGAGCTTCGGGGCCCAGGGCCTTCCTGGCCCCGAGGGCGGGGCCCTCAACCCTGGCGACACGTTCCTCGTCGCTGAGGCCGAGGTGTGGGACACCCCCGACGTCAACAACTTGCACCTGTATGTGACCGCGGTGCGAGTGGATGGACCGCGGGAGCTCATCTGGACCGTGGACATCAACAACGGGGTCACCCGGATCGAGGTTCCGGCGGGGATGGATGTTCAGCTCCCCGAGCCGGCGTTCGCGGCGTTCGACGAGGCCCGGGGACCGGTCCGTCTGTGGGTGACCGTGCCCCCGACGTTCCTCCCCAAGGATCCGGTGCCGGTCGCCCCGGCCTGGAAGATCACGGTGCGGGAGGGGCTGCAAGGCCCGCAGGAGGGGATGTTTTCGTTCACCGACCCGCTCCCCGACCAGATGGTCGCCGCTGGGTTCGAAGAGGTCACGCTCCGCGCCCCTGACGCCGGGCGGGTGTTCGCCACCGTTCCATCGTCCCTCACCTACTCCACCCTCATCCTCACCGACGCTGACCGGAACGATACCCCAATCCGTGTGGACGGCCTCGAGCTCGTTGCCAAAGGGACTGTGTCGTCTCAGATCGTGGGGATCGATCTTGCGGATTCCCGGGGGAACTTCCTCGGCTACGCCCCCGGCCTCGGCACCCTCGACCTCGTCGCTCCCGATGGGAAGCCGATCCTCGTTCAGGACGATGGCGCTCTCTCCCTCGTCACGACCCTTTTCCTGGGCGGGAGGATGCCGCTCGGAGGAAGCCTTCTCCTCTCCCACCGGGTGGTGGTCGAGGAGAAGCTTCCGTTCGACTGGCTGTACCGAGCGACTGCGCTGACCCAATTCTCCGGGGTCCAGGAAGTTGTGCCCGCCGCGGCGACCTTCTTCGGCCAGCCCCGCGTCCAGCTGCGGGTGGTGGACTCGACGGTCGAGATCACCACGGATGGGGAAACGGTGGGGACGTTCCAGGGCGTGCTCAAGTACGCGCCGACGGCACCCCTTGCCCTGGAGGAGGTGGCGCTCAAGCTCATTGCTGAGGCCCCCTATCGCATCGTTGAGGAGAAGCTCGACCGGGAGAAGGGTGAGCTCACCTTCAAGGTCGAAACCTCGCGCGCCCAGGCCCGCGCGGGCAAACTCGTCAGGGTTCAGGTTGTCGTAGGCGAGGTTCAGGATCCCCATGTTGAGGTAACGATCGAGCTGAGAAACGCGAAGCTTGTCGACTGGGCGGGGATCGAGCTTCCGTTCACGGTCAGCCCAAGCCGGGCCACGGTGAGCATGACCGCGGTTACGCTGTCCTTCATCCGAACGGATGGCACGCTCAAGATCGTTGCCGACGGGGCGGTCGTGGGGACGTTGGCGGCTACACTTCGGCCCGATCCAGTGGGTGCCGTGTCGTTCACAGGGGTGAGCGCGGAGGATCCGTACCAGGTGACGGTGTTCGACCTCGCTGCCGGAACTCTCCAGATCGCCCTTGCGGCAGGCAAGGATCCCCAGGCCGGGGAGCTCGTCACGGTGACGTTCGCCGCCCCCGGCCCGGCCCGCGTGACGCTGGAGATCACTGCCCTCGCCGACAAGGCAGGAAGGCCGTACCCGTTCTTCCTGCCCGTGGACGCGGTGGAGGTGGGCCCATAGGGGGTCTATAATCCTAGTGGGTCCCATCGTCTAGGGGTCGAGGATACCGGGCTCTCATCCCGGAGACAGGGGTTCGAATCCCCTTGGGACCACTGATGGCCGCCGCTCGCCGGGGGCCGTGTTCTTGAAGGTTAGGCGATGAGGGAGCCGATCTCCCCTCGCAGGGCACAGAGGAGGGATCCCTCGCGGTCAGCGCGGTAGACGACGATCGGCAGTCCGTGCTCGGCCGCGATCGCTACCGCCGCCCCGTCCATGGCCCGCAGTCCCCGCGTCAGGTACTCGCGGTGGGTCAACCTGGGGAGGGGCTGCGCCGTGGGGTCCGTGTGGGGGTCGGTTGCGTAGATCCCATCCACTTTGGAGCCCTTGAGGACCACCTCGGCCCCCACGGTGAGGGCGCGGATCACGGCCGCCGTGTCCGTGGTCACGAACGGGTTTCCGGTCCCAGCCGCGAACAGGACGATCTGCCCCTCCTCCAGGGCGGCCTGGGCTCGCCACGGGTCCACCGCCTCCGCCACCCCTGGACAGGGGAGGGCGGACATGAGAAGGGATGGGATTCCTGCCTCCGCCAGGGCCTCACGGAGGGCGACACCGTTGATGAGGGTCCCCAGGATCCCGATCGTGTGCCCGGCGGTGGGCGGAAGGTGGGGGAGGGCCGAGCCGCGGGCGACGTTCCCCCCCCCGATGACGAGGGCGATCCTCGCTCCCGCATCGCGGGCCGTGCCGACCTCGCGTGCGTAGAAGCGCAGGCCCCCTGCATCGAGGGCCCCCCCCCGGCCGCCGATGAGCTCGCCCGACAGCTTCACCAGCGCCCGCTGCCAGCGCAGTTTCACCCCGCGCCCACCTCGAACCGCGCGAACCGGCGGATGACCACCGGCTCTCCGAGTTTCGCCCCCAGGTCGGCGAGGAGGTCCTCCACCTTCAGCGTTGGGTCCCGCACGTAGGGCTGCTTCACGAGGCAGTTCTCCTCGTAGAACTTCTGGAGCCGGCCTTCGACGATCTTGTCCACGATGTGGGGGGGTTTCCCCTCCTTCTCCGCCTTCGCCCGCTGGATCTCCCGCTCCTCGGCCACCGCCTCGGGGGGGATGTCCTCCGGTCTCACCCAGCGGGGCTTGGCCGCGGCGATCTGCATCGCCAAGTTGCGGATGAACTCCCGGAATGCCTCAGAATTGGCGGCGAAATCGGTGGAGGTGTTCACCTCGAGGAGGACCCCGACCTTCCCCGAGTGATGGACGTAGGCCTCGACCCGCCCCTCGTTCGCATCGCGGGATTGGCTCGTCAGGAACTCCTTCCCCTCCATGCGCAGGATCAGCTTCGCCTTCTCCAGGTCCCCCCCGGCCTTGGCAAGGGCTGCCTTGCAGTCGAGGATCCCGATTCCCGTATCCTCGCGCAGGCGTTTGATCAGTTCCAGACTCACGTCGGCCATCAGTCCTTCCCCTCCTCGCCGGCGAGCTCTTCCCACATCTCCATGAGGTGAGCCTCCGTGTCCACGCTCAGCAGCTCAGGCCGGGGCATCACCTCCGGTTCACCCGGCTCCGTGGCCGGGGCCTCCGTGGTCTGGAGCCCCTCCCGGCCCTCGATCACCGCGTCGGCAATGCGGGCGGTGATGAGCCGCGTCGACTTGATCGCGTCGTCGTTGCCCGGGATCGGGTAGTCCACCTGGTCGGGATCGGAATCCGTGTCGCAGATCGCGACGATGGGGATCCCAAGAAGGTTCGCTTCCCGTACGGCGTGGACCTCGACCGTGGGATCGATCAGGTACACCACCCCCGGCAGCCGGTCCAGGTTCCGCAGGCCATCCAGGTTCCGGCGGAGGTAGTTGAGCTCCTTCTCCAGCTTGATCCGCTCCTTCAGGGGAAGGCGCTCGTACTTCCCCTCGGCGAAATTGCGCTCCAGTTCGAGCATGTGGAGGATCCTGCGGCGGATGACCTCGAAGTTGGTGAGGCACCCCCCGATCCAGCGCTGGTTCGTGTAGGGGCTTCCGCACCGCTTGGCTTCCTCCTCGATCGTGGGCTGGACCTGTCGCTTCGTCCCCACGAACAGGACGGGCTTGCCCTGCGCGGATTGGCTCCGCACGAATTCGTAGGCGCGCTCGAACAGATCGAGGGTCTGCCCGAGGTCGATGATGTGAATGCCCTTCCGTTCGGTGTAAATGTAGCGAGCCATCTTGGGGTTCCACTTGCGGGTGCGATGTCCAAAGTGGACCCCTGCTTCCAGGAGATCCTTCATCGAGAGCAACGCCAAACTACCTCCTCCTTTTGCCACTTGGGGCCGCGGGTTTGGGGCCAAGTATAGCCTCCCAATTCGTGGGGGGCAACGCGCGGCGCGGCGTTGGGCCAGCCCGTGCTGGGGGAGTAAGATCGTGCCGTGGCCGGAGAAGAGGGGGTCCTCCACGTCCCGCGCAACCAGGAAGCGGAGCAGCTCGTCCTGGGAGCGGCGCTGCTCGACCCGGAAGAGGTCGTCCCCACGGTCGTGGACCGCCTCAAGCCGGAGCACTTCTACTTCCGCGCCCATCAGCTCATCTACGGGGTGATCCTCGAGCTGTTCGAGCGGGGGGAGCACGCCGATGCGGTGGCGGTGGCGAACCGGCTGGAGGAGAAGGGGCAGCTGGCCAAGGTGGGGGGCCGGAGCTATCTGGCTGAGCTGACGGGCCAGGTCACCACCGTGGCCGCGGTGGACCACTACGCGGCGATCGTCGAGGAGAAAGCGCTGCGGAGGTGGCTCATCGAGGCGGGGGGCAAGGTAGCGGAACTCGCCCATCAGGAGGACCTCCCGCTCGAGGGGGTGATGGACCGGGCGGAGGAGGCGGTGTTCGCCATCGCCGAGCGGCGGTCGGCGCCCAGCTTCCACCTCGTGCGCGACTTCCTGGAAGGGCATCTCGAGATGCTGATGGAGGTCCACAAGGATCCCCACCGCCGCCCGGTGGCGGCCCTGTCCACCGGGTTCGAGGAGTTCGATGCCCTCACGTCGGGGCTCCGCCGGTCGGACCTCATCGTGCTCGCCGGCCGTCCGGGCACGGGCAAGACCTCGCTCGCGCTGGGGATCATCCGCCATGCCGCGGTCGTGGAGAAGAAGAAGGTCGGCCTGTTCTCGCTCGAGATGACCAAGGAGCAGGTCCTGGAACGCCTCCTCTGCGCCGAGGCCCAGGTCGACCTCCAACGGCTGCGGGATGGGTATCTTCCCGCTGCGAAGTGGGGCCTCATCGCCGAGGCGGCGGGACGCCTCCACGACGCGGTGATCCTCGTGGACGATGCGTCCACCGCATCGGTCCTCTCCATCAAGGCCAAGGCGCGGCAGATGATGAAGCGGCACGGGGGGCTGGACCTCGTGGTGGTGGACTACCTCCAGCTCGTGGAAGCGGGGATCAAGAGCGATGTTCGCGAGCAGCAGATCGCCTACATCTCCCGGGCCCTGAAGGCGCTGGCCCGCGAGCTCGAGGTGCCGGTGATCGCCTGCTCCCAGCTCAACCGGGCCGTGGAGCGGCGGGAGTCCAAGCGCCCCCAGCTCTCTGACCTCCGCGAATCGGGGGCGATCGAGCAGGATGCCGACGTCGTCGTGTTCATCTACCGCCCGGACTACTACGACGATCCCGACCAGACGGGGCCGGTGGCGGACACGGAGGTCATCATTGCCAAGCAGCGGAACGGCCCGCTTGGCAAGTTCCGGCTCATGTTCCACAAGAGCTCGGCCACCTTCTACTCCCCGGCCCGACAGGGGGAGGTCGTGCCGTTCTAGGGTTCGACAAGGAGGAACGTTGATTCCCAAAGAGCTTAGGTACACGGAGGATCACGAGTGGGTCCGCCTGGAAGGGGACGAGGCGCGGGTGGGGATCACCCATCACGCTCAGCAGCAGTTGGGGGACATCGTGTTCGTGGAGCTCCCGCCGCTGGGGACGGCAGTGCAGCGCGGGGAGCGACTGGCGACCGTGGAGTCGGTGAAGGCGGTGGGGGAGGTGTTCGCCCCCTTGAGCGGGGAGGTGGTGGCGACGAACGACGCCCTTGTGGGGTCCCCCGACCTCGTGAACAAAGATCCCTACGGGCAAGGGTGGCTGTGCACGTTGAGGGTAACTGCACCTGGGGAGGCGGATGCCCTCCTCGATGCGGCTGGCTACGAGGCATTCGTGCAGAGGAGCGAATGAACCCCTACCTTCCCCACACCGCGGAGGACGTCCGCGCGATGCTCGACGCAATGGGCATCCCCGACGTAGAGGCTCTGTTCAGCGACATCCCCGCCGCAGTGCGGGAGCGATACCGACCCGTGGGCCTCCCCCCCCGTGATGAGCTCGCGGTGCAGCGCCGTCTGATCGGCCTCGCCGAGGATTCCACCGGCCGGAGGCTGATCCCGTTCCTTGGGGGTGGGCTGTACGACCACTACATCCCACCCGTGGTGGGCCACGTCCTCTCCCGCTCCGAGTTCTCCACTGCCTACACCCCCTACCAGGCCGAGCTCTCCCAGGGGACCCTCACCTGGATGTTCGAGTACCAGACGATGATCTGCGAGCTCACCGGGATGGAGGTGGCCAACGCCTCGATGTACGACGGGGCGACGGCGCTGGCGGAGGCGGTGTTGATGGCTCACCGCACCGTGGGAGGGAGGGTGGTGCTCGTCCCGCGCTCGCTCCTTCCCCACCTCCGCGTGGTTCTCGCCACCTACGCCTGGGGAGCAGGGCTCTCCCTCCATGAGGTCCCCTACGGTGAGGACGGCCGGCTCGCCCTCGGCCGGGTCCCGGACGGGACGTGCGCCCTTATCGTCTCGCAACCGAACGGGTTCGGGATCCTCGAGGACCTCACGGGGCTGAAGGATTGTCTGGGCAAGGCGTTCTTGATCGCGTACGCGAATCCAATCCCCTTGGCGGTGGTCGAGCCCCCGGGTTCGTTCGGGGCGGAGGTGGTGGTGGGGGAGGGGCAGCCGCTGGGGAACCCCGTATCGTTCGGCGGGCCGCTCCTCGGATTCCTCGCCACGCGGATGGCGTACCTGCGGCGGATGCCGGGTCGCGTCTCGGGCCGGACCCAGGATCGGGAGGGGAAGGCGGGGTACGTGATGACGTTCCAGACGAGGGAGCAGCACATCCGGCGCGAAGGGGCGACGTCGAACATCTGTACCAACTCCGCCCTGTGCGCCCTCGCCGCCACGGTGTACCTCGCCGCCCTCGGGCCCGCGGGGCTGCGGCGGGTGGCGCTCCTGTGCTACGAGCGGGCCCACGCTCTCGCGGACCGGGTGGCCGCGCTTCTCGGCTATAGCCTGGCGTTCACCGGGCCGTTCTTCCACGAGTTCGCTGTGCGGTGTGCGGACCCCCAGGGAGCGGTGGCCAAGCTGCGGCGGGCGGGGATCGCCGTCCTGCCCCCGGACGCCCTCGCCCCGATGGGGGTTCGCGATGGGTTCCTCGTCGCGGTCACCGAGAAGCGGACCGAAGAGGAACTGGACCGGTTCGTCGCCGCGCTGGAGGGGTGATGAGCACGATCTACGACCACGGTGCGCCGGGGCGGCGGGCGGTGGCGCTGCCCGAGCTGGGCCAGGCGGAGGAGGAGCTGCTTGCGCGGTTCCCTCCGTCGCTGCGGCGGAGGGAAGGGCCTCGCCTCCCCGAGGTTTCCCAGCCCGAGCTCGTTCGCCACTACACCGCCCTCTCCCGGATGAACTACGGGGTGGACACGGGGTTCTATCCGTTGGGCTCGTGCACGATGAAGCACAATCCCAAACTTCACGAGGACCTCGCCCGGCACCCGGGGTTCACCGAGCTGCACCCCCTCCTCCCCGCCGAGGAGTGCCAGGGAGCGCTGGCGCTCCTGTGGGAGATGGGGGAGTGCCTCAAGGGGATCGCTGGCATGCCGGGCATCACGCTCCAGCCCGCGGCCGGCGCGCACGGGGAGCTCACGGGGATGCTCCTCTTCAAGCGGTGGCTCGAGGACCGGGGCGAGCTCGGGGTGCGGACGAAGATCCTCCTGCCGGACTCCGCCCACGGCACGAACCCCGCCTCGGCGGCGATGGCGGGGTTCTCGGTGGTCTCCCTCCCCTCCGACCGCCGGGGGATGGTGGACCTCGAGGCCCTGAAGGGCGCCCTTGGCCCGGACGTGGCAGGAATCATGCTCACCGTCCCCAACACCCTCGGGATCTTCGAGGAGGACATCCTCACGATCACCCAGCTCGTCCACGAGGCAGGGGGGCTGTGCTACTTCGATGGGGCGAACCTCAACGCCTACCTCGGCCGGGCCCGGCCGGGGGATATGGGGGCGGACGTGTTCCACATCAACCTGCACAAGACGTTCTCCACCCCCCACGGCGGCGGCGGCCCGGGAGCCGGACCGGTGACCGTGTCCGAGGCCCTCCTCCCCTACCTGCCCGTGCCGGATATCGTGCGTGAGGACGGGAAGTACAGGCTCGTCTGGGATCGGCCGAAGTCGATCGGCCGGGTTCACCCCTACTTCGGGAACACCCTCGTCATCGCCAAGGCCCTCGCCTACATCCTCACCCTAGGCGACGAGGGCCTGCGTGAAGCGTCTGCAGGGGCCGTCCTCGCGGCGAACTACCTCAAGGCGAAGCTCAAGGGCACGTACAGGGTCCCCTACGACCGCCTCGCCAAGCACGAGTTCGTCCTGTCCGGAGAGGGCCTGGGGGACGGGGTGCGCACGCTCGACATTGCCAAGAGGCTGATGGATTACGGGTTCCACCCCCCCACGGTCTACTTTCCGCTCATCGTCAAGGAGGCGTTGATGATCGAGCCCACCGAGACCGAGCCCCGGGAAGTCCTCGATGCGTTCGCCGAGGCGATGCTGCGGATCGCGGCGGAGGCCCGGGACCACCCGGAGCTCCTCCGTGACGCCCCCCATACGACCCCGGTGCGCCGCCTCGATGAGGCGCGGGCGGTGCGGGAGCCCTGGCTGCGGCTCGGTGGGAGATGCGTTGGGTAAGGAGGATATGATGCGCAAGATCCTGATTCTCGCGGTGGTGTTGGTCCTGGGAGGCGTGCTCGCCTGTGGGCAGTATCGCTACGCGTTCTACTACGACCGCTCGGGGGGGCAAGACCTGGAGATCAACCTCCTCAACACGTTGCCGCAACCGGCCCAGGTCCGGGTGAGCGTCTACGATGCCTACGGAGTCCGGCTGTGGACACGGTCGCAGACCCTCGCCCCCTATGGGGGGGCGTTCGTCCAGTTTGGGCGGTACGTCCCGGCAGGCGACGCACATTGGGGCGTGGCGGCTGTGGACAGTGACGCCCCGCTTGTCCTCGGGCTCGAGTACTTCCTCGATGGGGATCTGGTCGCGGTGGACCACATCGGCCAGACCGTTCCCGAGCTGATCGGTGGCGTGTCCTACTGGCTGGGAGCGTACTGGACCCAGGTTGGAGAGGCATCCACGGGACTCATCGTGATGAACCCGTGGGACGAGACCGTGGCGTGCTATCTCACCGTCTACCGCCAGGACGGGGAGATCCTGTACGAGGAGGAGCTGGGGCTCGGTCCCTATGAGTCCACGTACTACGACTTCGAGGCCGCGTTCGGGCAGGGCCCGTACCTGTGGGGCTTCGTGGACGTGGAGATGGTCGGGAAGGCGGTGGTGGCCGCGGTCGAGTACTACGGCCGCGGGCTAGAGGTGGATAACATCACCCACTACTACCACTAGGCCGCCGGGGGGTGTGGACTCAGTCGCGGCTCAGGAGGCCGCGGACGAGCATCAACACGGGGATGATCTCCAGTCGTCCCACCCACATGTTGAAGCACAGGATGAGCTTGGCCGCGGTGGGCATCGTCGGCCCGGTGATCCCCACCGACAGCCCGACGTTCCCTTGGGCCGAGGCGACCTCGAACAGGAGATCGGCCAGCCGCGCGTCCGGGGTGAACCGGGAGAGGAGGAGTGCCCCCAGGATGAGGAAGGACAACCACAGGGTTGCCAACACCGCCGCCTCGCTGATCCGTCGGAACGCCACGGGTTCGGGAAGGGGTTGGCTCCCGAGACGCAGCGGGATCACCGCGTCCGGAGAGCGGGCCAATCGTTTGAGTTGCCAGCTCGCCCCGCGCACGAGGAGCAACAGTCGCATCACCTTGATCCCCCCCGCCGTGGACCCGGCCGCGCCTCCGATCACCATCCCCACGATTAGGATTAGCTTCGCGGCGTCGGACCACGCGTGGGGGGACGTGGTCTGAAACCCTGTGCAGGTCAGGGCAGAGGCGAACTGGAACACCCCGCCACGGAACGCCGTGTCGGTCGCAACGCTGCCCAACCGCACCACCGAGAGGAGGACCGTCCCCCCGAGAAGGAGGAGCAGCAGCGCTCGCGTCTGGGCATCGGAGATGAGGGTTCGCGGGCCACGCTGGAGCGTGTGGTAGTGGACGACGAAGCTCACCGCCCCCGCGACCATGATCAGGATCACGATGAGCTCGATTCCTAGGGAGTTGTAGCGGCCGATCGACTCCGGCCAGATCGAGAACCCGCCGGTGGCGATGCCGGTCATGGCGTGGTTCACCGCGTCCCACAGTGGCATCCCCGCCCCCCACAGGCCGGCCACGGCGAGGAACGTATAGAGAACGAAGATCCACCACATCGTGCGCACCGTGGACAGCACCGAGGGGTGGATCTTCTCCCCCCGGGCTTCGGAGACGTAGAGGTTGGCGGCGGTCATCCCCGGTCCAGCGATGAGGGTGATCATGAGGACGATCACCCCCATTCCCCCCACCCATTCCATGAACGACCGCCACCACTGGAGGGTCCGCGGGAGGAGGTCCGGCCGGGTGGCCATGGTGAGCCCGGTCCCCGTGAACCCCGACACGGCTTCGAAGAACGCGTTCGTGAGGTCGGCATAGGGGAGGTCTCCCCCGGGGGCTGCGGACACGAGCCACAGTGGGAGCATCCCCAGGGCGGACACGACGAGCCACCCCAGGGCGGCGATGATGAGGCCGTGCTTGAGCCGGGCCTCCTCCGCGCGGCGGAACGGGAGGTAGAGGGCTCCCCATACGCTGAGGGCGGCGAGGACGGTGCACCCCAGTGGCCACAGGACATGCGTCTCTCCGGACACGAGCGCCACCGGAAAGGAGCATAGCGCCATCACCCCTACCATCGGCGCCAGCAGCCCCACGTCCCGCAGGACGATGCGGAGGTCCTTTGTCCCCATGCGAGCTAGCCGGTGAGGCCCTCGATCACGGACTCCGGGACGTGGCCTGTGGTGAATACGGTGAGGGTGTTGCCGGCCTGGAGCACCGTGCTGCCGGAGGGGATGATGAGCTCATCGTCCCGCTCCACCGCAGCGACGAGGAGGCCCTCCGGGATCACCCCCTGCTTTCCCGCCTCGCGGAGGGATAGCCCCGCCAAGGGGGAGTTCTCGTTGAGCGTGATCCGGAACACCTGCGCTCCCCCGGGGAGGGCGACGAGATCCCGCACGCGGGGGTGCCATGCGGAGTGGTACAGGTACCCGGCCACGATGACGTCGGGGTTCTCCATGACGTGGGCACCGAGACGACGGAACAGCTCCGTGTGCTCGGGGTTGTTGACCACGGAGACGATCGTCGGGACCCCGAGGTCACCGGCAGCGGCGATGACCATGAGGTTCGTCGCGTCGTCATGGGTCGTGGCGATGAGGGCATCCGCCCGCTCCGCCCCCGCCTCGCGGAGGATATCCGCCGAGGCCGCGTCGGCATTGATCACAAGCACGTCGTACCGCCGGGTGATCCCCTCCGCCTTCTTCGGATCCCGTTCGATGACGACGACGTTGTGGCGATCGTGCACTGCGAGGTCGATGATCGCCGCGCCGATGCCACCCGCACCAACGACGATCAGATACATGAGGGGCGTATGGTACATCTCGGCTCCCCCCCAGTCCACGGCGTCCTTGGCCTTGGGGGGACGGTTCGTTAGGATCGGTGGGTGCGGACGTTCGTCATGGTGAGCCATACTGCTCCCCTCGATGGGGAGTTCTCCCTGTCCGATCTCCCGGGAGGAGCAGGCCGCCTCGACGTCCTGTGCCGTGCGGCGACTGAGGCGTTCCTCGTCTCGCACGGGATTCGCAAGGAGGTGGTGCTCCATTTGGCGATCCGGGACCAGCTGACGATCAGCTTGTGGGGGCCACGGCTGCGACATCTGAACCCCGATGAGCGGTCCACGGGGGCCCTCCTGCGGGAGGCGCTGCGCGCGGCCCGCGGTCTCCCTCCGGGGGAGGAGCGACCCTCCACCCCGGGGATCACCGTGCGCCGGATCGGACTCGCCACGCTCCTTGCGGACCTGCGCGCCGCGGGGGCCGCGCCGGTTGTCCTCGACGAGGGTGGCGAACCGATGCGCACGGCGAGGATCCCGGACCACCCGGCGCTCATCCTCTCCGATCACCAGGACTTCACGCCGTCCGAGTCGGCCCTCCTCGCCCCCTTCCCGCGGATCTCGGTCGGGCCGGTGGTGCTCCAGGGGCACCAATGCATCACCCTCGTGCACAACGAGCTCGACCTTCGGGAGGCAGGATGAACGATTGGGAGATACTGACCACGGAGATCGGCGAGCCCCGCGCCCAGCTTCTGGCGGGCTTCCTACGGGGGGAGGGGATCCCTGTCCAGTTCAGAACGCACGTCCCACCGTCCGTGTATCCGTTCACGGTGGACGGGCTGGCCGAGGTCCAGATCCTCGTGCCGGAACGTGATCTCATCCGCGCGCGGGAGGCCCTCGCCGCGTTCGAGCGGGGAGGGGACCCCGGCCGTGAGGGATCCGCTGCGGCCTGAGGGGGAGCTCACCCGATCGCGCGAGGCCCTCCTCGCCGAGCTCCGGGAGGAGGGAATCCGCGACGAACGGGTGCTGGCGGCGCTCGCCCGCGTCCCTCGGCACGAGTTCGTCCCCCTCCATCTCGTGCCCCACGCCTACGATGACTGCCCGCTCCCGATCGGCTGTGGCCAGACCATCTCCCAGCCGTACATCGTCGCCCTGTCCACAGAGGCCCTCGCCCTCGCGCCGACGGATCGCGTGCTGGAGGTGGGGACGGGTTCGGGGTACCAGACAGCGATCCTCGCTGAGCTGGCGGGGACGGTGTACACGGTGGAGCGGGTTCCCGAGCTTTCCCGCGCTGCCGAGCAGAGGCTGGGCGCGCTCGGCTACAGGAACGTGCGCTTTCGGATCGGAGACGGGACGAAGGGTTGGCCGGACGAGGCCCCGTTCGACGCGATCCTCGTCACTGCCGGAGCCCCGCGGGTCCCGGAGGGGCTCATCGCCCAACTCGCTCCCCACGGGCGGCTCGTGATCCCGGTCGGGGGGCGGTTCAACCAGGAGCTGACGCTCGTCCGCCGCGAGGGGGGACGGCTCGTGCACCGCCACCTCTGCCCGTGTACGTTCGTGCCCCTGATTGGGGAGGGGGGGTGGACGTGATCGACCTGCGCTCGGACACGGTGACCCTGCCCACGGCGGCGATGCGGCAGGCGATGATGATGGCGGAAGTGGGGGATGACGTGTATGGCGAGGACCCCACCGTCCGCCGGCTCGAGGAACGGGCCGCCGCGCTCCTCGGGAATGAGGCCGCGCTGTTCGTGCCCTCGGGCACGATGGGGAACCAGATCGCCATCGCCTGCCACACCCGCCCCGGCCAGGAGGTGATCGTCGAGGCGGACTCCCACATCTACAACGTGGAGCTGGCGACGATGGCCCGCTTTTCAGGGGTTCAGCCGCGCGTCCTCGTCGGGGAGCGGGGGATCTTTGCCGCTCACCAGGTTTCGTCCGCGATCCGGCCCGACATCTACTACCTCGCGCCGACGGGGCTCGTCTGTCTCGAGAACACCCACAACGGGGCCGGTGGCCGGATCTGGCCCCTCGCCGGGGCGCGGGAGATCCTCGACCTCGCCCACGGTCGCGGGATCCCCGTCCATCTCGATGGAGCGCGGGTCTTCAACGCCGCTGTGGCCACAGGGATTCCCGCCCGCGAGCTCGTGGCGGGGTTCGACTCCGTCATGTTCTGTCTCTCCAAGGGGCTCGGCTGCCCGGTGGGGTCGATCCTGTGCGGGTCGCGGGAGTTCATCGCCGCGGCGCGACGGGCCCGCAAGGCGCTCGGGGGTGGGATGCGCCAGGCGGGGATCCTCGCCGCGGCTGGCCTGTACGCCCTCGATCACCACGTGGACCGCCTCGCTGAGGATCACGCCCACGCCCGCCTCCTCGCCGCTGGCCTCAGCGAGATCGAGGGCCTCTCCGTGTGGCCGCCGGAGACGAACATCGTCATCTTCGAGATCGAACGAGGGCCGGATGCGGCCGCCCTCTGCCGGGGGCTCGCCGCGAGGGGCGTCCTCGCCTCCCCCGCTGGGGCGGGCACCTCCCCCCGCCGCGTGCGGATGGTGACGCACCTCGGGATCTCCCGCCCCGACATCGAGCGGACGCTTGACCTCGTGGCGCGGGAACTCGGTACCGCCGCAGCGTGACGAACCGACCCTAGGCGAGCCTGCCCTGTCCTCGGACCGGCGCCCGTGGGGGCGTAGCCTCCATCACGTGAGGCTGCGATGCGAGCGTTGGTAGCAGGGTTAGCGTTGTTGGCGGCGGGCGTCGTCGGCGGGGCGGCGACGCTCGGGGTCGGGTCCTCAGCCCAGTGGGTGTTGCTCGGGATGCCGACCCTCAGTGCGTTCGTTCGCCTGACGAATCAGGCCTTGGTCTTCGTCAACGAGCGGGTCGAGGGCGACCCGGTCCCCCTCCTTCCCGAGCTCGGCACGGGGGTTGGATTCAGGCTCAACGAGACGATGGGCCACACCTGGCGGTTCGGCCTCCAGGTGGCAGTGGCGGGGGCGAGCACGCGGACCCAGGGCTCGTGGGAGATCGGAGGAGGGACCTCCCATCCGGTGGACGTCTCCCTCGACGTGGGCCTGGCCACGTTGGGGGCCGAGCTCTCCCTGGTCCTCATCCCGGATCTGCTCGCGGTGACCGTCTCTGCCGGGTGGGGAGCTTCCCGCATCGCCTACCGGTGCGTGTTCCCCGGCACACTCCCCACCGACTGGTCGCTGCCGTTCCTCCCCGCGGTCGGGGACAAGACCTACACCGGAGGCGGCCCGATGGGGACCGTGGCGGTCCAGCTATCCCTGCCCTTAGGACGAGGGACGAGCGCGGGCCTCGAGGTCGGGTTCCGGCTCGCTCCGTGGGGCGTGCCGCGCGCGGGCACAGAGGTGCTCGACCTCAACGCCGATGGCACAGGGGATGCCGTTGGGTTCACCAGCATGTGGCTGGGGCTCGCGGTGCGGATGGAGTTCAACCTGTGAGGGGGTGTGCGATGAAGAAGAAGGTGCTCTTGGTGGGGTGCGCGCTGGCGGCGCTCATCCTCGGGGGATGCACCCCGAAGTTCCAGGTGGTCCCGCCGCAAGCCCTGTTCGCAATCCGCCCGAGCGAGGGGATCGCTCCCCTCAACGTGGTGTGCGATGGATCCCTCTCCTTCGCGGAGGGGGGGAAGCTCGTGGAGTACATCTGGGACTTCGGGGACGGGACCCGCGCGCTGGGGCCGATCGTCTCCCACACCTACCGCCGCGGCGGCACGTACCGGGTGACGCTCGAGGTGTACGACGAACAAGGCCTCTCCAGCCGCAGGGAGGGCGAAGTCAAAGTGCAGTTCCCGGCGCCACAAGCGCGCTTCTCCTATGCCCCGTGGCGGCCGGGGACGGGGGAGACGATCTGGTTCGACGCCTCGGCCTCTACGTCCCCCAACGGGGCGATCGTGGAGTACCGCTGGGCGTTCGGAAACGGCGAATGGACCACGGGGGAGAAGGTAGAGCACATGTACTGGTACGGTGGGGCCTACCCCGTGACCCTGACCGTGATCGATGAGGTCGGCGCCCAAGCCACGGTGACCCAGGTGATCGAGATCCAGGGTGGGCCCGGCTGCGCGGGGTGATGGACGATGAAGAGACGCCTAGGGGCGATCGGAGCAGGAGCGATCCTCCTTCTCATCCTATCCGGGTGCACCTCCGAGCTTGGCTCGGTGCAACGGGTCACCGCGACGATCGTCGCCTCGCCGACCGAGGGGAAGGCCCCCCTGTCCGTCCACCTCGACGCGAGCCGTTCCACCGATCCCCAGGGGCCGATCAGCGACTACCTATGGGATCTGGGCGACGGGAGCCCCGTCGTGTCCGGACCCGAAATCGAGCACACGTTCCAACGCGCCGGGGAGTACCTCGTGACCTTGGTCGTCGTGGGCACCTCGGGCACCGGTCGGGCTACGGCGTTCGTGCGCGCCCACAACAATCCTCCCGCAGCGTCGTTCACGTTCCTCCCCTCCGATCCGTTCGAAGGGGAATCGGTCACGTTTGATGCGTCGGGTTCGTCCGATCCTGACGGGGACATCGCTCGCTACACGTGGGACTTCGGCGATGGAGCGACCGGGGAAGGGATGATCGCCACCCACACCTTCGACCACCCGGGGGAGTTCGTGGTGCTGCTCACCGTGACCGACAGTGCGGGGGCCGAGGCCAGGGCGACCCGGCTGGTGCAAGTGGAAGATTGCAGTTCTGGGAGCTGCGGCAGACGGAGATAGAGAGCCCGCTTCCGCACTCACCCTCCGCGCCTCCCCTGCCCCGGCGGGGGAGGCGCCCCCCTTCAGGACAGTCGCAAGTCAGCGAGTCTCAAGTCCGATCATCAACCTCCAACCTGACCGTCTGGGGGATGGGTCGGTCTGCCTGCTGACTTGGGACGTTCCGGCTTTCGACTATTCGTTGTGGGGGATCTTGAGCGTGCTTCCGCCGATGAACTCCCGCACGAGGTGGTCGCCGGGGATCAGGGCGTGGTCCTCCACCTCCCACAGCGTCAGTCCCGCGACCTGCCCCAGGAGGTTCGCGATCCGCCGGTAGCGGAGCCGCGCGTCGAGGAACGTGTCGTAGGGCGCGACCTCATCGGGTTTGGGCCAGATCCCGTCCGGAAGGAAGAACGGTTTGAGGACGGGAAGATCGAACGGCATCCCCCCGTTCACGACGTGGTCCGCGAGGCCCATGAGGGGGATGATCGAGAACAGCTCTCCGGCGCGGACGTAGTGCCAGTGGAGCAGGGTCTGGAGCGGAGGGTGGTTGCGGTGCTTGGCGTCGCGCAGCATCCGCCGGAGCAGCCGCACGTCCGTGAACTGGGTCAGCCGTTCGCTCGTGCCGTCCCCTTCGTAGAGCATGTTCGCCGCCTCGATGTACAGCCGGAACATCGCCTCCCGTTCGATCCCCGCCGTGAGGGGAGGGTAGAAGCCGTGGAGGCAGTCGAGGAGGAGGAGCTGCCCCTTCCGCAGGCGGACGGGTTTCGTGCCGACGTGGCGGCCCTCCTTGAAGCTGTAGATCGGCTTCTCGATCGTCTGACCCGCAAGCAGGGCCCGCAGGTGGCGGTTGATGGCCTGGATGTCGAGGGCCTCCGGCGTCTCGAAGTTGCGGTCGTTGAGCCAATCCGTGGGATGCTCGACCAGCGGCCAGAAGTAGTCGTCCAGGTTCAACATCAGGAATTGCAGTCCCTCCCGTTCCAGCCGCTGGAGGAGCTTGACGGTGGTCGTCGTCTTCCCGGACGAGGATGGCCCGGAGATCCAGATCATCCGGAGGTCCCCCTTCTTGGCGCGGGCGAGGACCTTCCCTGCCGCCTCGTCCACTGACTGCTCGTAGCGCGCGGTCGCCGCTTCCACAAGCTCGGGGAGCTTCCCGGTGCGGATGATCGCGTTGAGCCCCTCCACGCTGTCGCAGCCGTGCTCCCGGTTCCACACGAGCGTCTCCTCGTGGAGGGGAATGGGGTAACCGTTCCCCACGAACTCGTCCATCGTGATCGCCCCGGACCGCACCCAGTGCTTGCCCCACCGCCAGCACTCGTAGGCATCGGCCACGGTGACGAACCCGAAGCTGCGCAGGACGTGGACCACCGTGTCCTGGATCTCCTCGATCGTGGGGGGGAAGTTGGCGATCCAGTGGCGGGGGTCGCGATTGAGGGTGGCGACCACGACGTCGGACAGGAACGCAGCGATGTGCTCGTCGTCCCCGCACGAAAACAGGCGATCGTTCACGCCCGGGGCGTGATCGAGGGCGAACCCGCCCACCGATCGAGTGGCGCGGAGGATGGCGTGGACGATCCGCCCTTGATCGAACGCGACCAGCGATCGGTCGCGCTTCCTGACCTTGCGGATCCTGTTTTGTACCGCCACGCAGGGATTATACCGTTCCCCGTTTTCCGTGATCCGTTGGCCCTGCAACCCGTTTCGGGCCTCACTGCTACCTGTGACCTCACGGATCACGGGCAGCGGTCTACGGATGACGGACCACGGACAACGGTTGACGGACTACGAGATCGGCGTTTCGTAGATCCGCCACGTCTTGTAGAGGTAGCCGCCCATCGCCTCACAGGCGCGGAGGATGAGGTCGTTGTCCTCGAGGAGCATTGACCCCTCGCCAGCCCGGTATCCCTTCCCCCAGGCGATGGTGAGCACCTCATGGAACAGGACCGCGTCCACCCCGATCTTGCGGTAGGGAGGGCGGATCCCGAAGAACATTATCCGCCCCGTCCGGATGCGGCGGCGCTGGGCAAGAAGCCGCGCTACCCGCACGAGGTCAAGATCGAGAATCGGGTTCCATTTGGGCTTCAGGGCCACATTGGGGTCGGGGATCGCCCCGATCATCGCCGCCAGCTCCCCCTCCACGTAGGCGAACCGGATCAAGTCCGGATCAGCGATCGTCTTCAGGCTCCGCGCCAGCGCGTCCGCCTCCTCGGGGGTGATCGGCAGGAACCCCCAGTTGGCGGCCCACGCTTCGTTGTAGACGAAGACAAGCTTGTCCACCTCCTCCTTGAGGCGGCGCATGTCGAGGGACCGGGTCTCGATCCCCCGGCGGGACCGCGCGGCCGCGACGAGGCGCTCCAGGCGGGGGTCGTGGGGCTGAGAGGGAGCGAGCCAGTACGCGTGATAGTCCTTGACCTTGCGCAGGCCGTACCGCTCGAGGTACTCCCCGTAGTAAGGTGGGTTGTGGGTCAGTTCCACCGTGGGTGGGGTGTCGAACCCGTGGACGAGCACTGCCTGGTGCGACTCGTGGGTCGCGTTGGAGTACCCGCCCGGGCCGCGCATCGCGTCCACTCCCCGCTTGGCGAGCCACCCCCGGGCGCTGTCGAGGAGCCCCTTCGTGACTGTGTAGTCTGGGACAGACTCGTAGAACCCGAAGAACCCGAGGTTCGCCTGGTGGTACTCGTTGAAGCGGTGGTTGACCGCCGCTGATACCCGGCCGACGAGGCGCGAGCCCTTCCGGGCGAGGAAGTGGGTGACGTCGGCCATTCTGTGGTAGGGGTGGGTGGGGGTGAGGAGGCCGGTCAGGCCGAGGAGACGGCTCCCGAGGAGGTCCGCCGTGAGGGGAGGGGTCCAGTGGGGGTCCCCGCGGTGGATGTGCCAGGGCACGGCGACGAACTTCCGTAACCGGCGATCGCCAAGCGGGATCTGCTCGATCGTGATGGCCGCCATGAGGTGCGATTATCCCCGGTTTGGGCGGGGGCCGCTTGCCGGGGGCGTCCTTGACGCTCCCCACCGCTCTCTGTATAACCCAGCATCCGTTCGGGGTCCTCCCCGACCGGAAGCACGAAGAGGCAGCTCCGCCAGGCAGCAGGGGTTCGCGTCCAGGGTTCCCGGACCTGTGACTTGAGACCTGTGACTTGCGACTGTCCTTCCGGGGGCGTAGCTCAGTTTGGGAGAGCACCGGCTTTGCAAGCCGGGGGTCGGCGGTTCGATCCCGCTCGCCTCCACCAAGCGTCACCCGGTGACGAAACAGAACCGGGGGCAGAGGGTCGCCGCGCGTCTCGGGCAGGTTCTCGGAGCACGTCGGCTTCCCATAGCTTGGCGATGATCTCCTCCGGACCGTGCTTCCTTGTCGAGACCCCCTGCCTCCTTCGTCCCGGACCCTCGCTCTCAACTCGGACCTGCCTCTGGGCGGGCGGGCCACAACGGCCGGGGTTCGGTCGCTGACAGGGAAGGGTCACAAGAGATGCCGTCCATTGATAACTGACCATCCATAGCTGCGCCTCAGGAACATCATCCGCTGCTCAACCAGCCGCTCATACGCAGCTGGCCTGAACACTGCCTCAGCCCCTAGCTCAGTTCGAGCAAGGCATCAATCCGGGCGCGGTCGAACCCGATCACGAACTCGCCGTCGATCTCGATCACCGGAACGCCCTGCTGCCCGGTCCGGCGCACCATCTCCATCGCCGCCTGATGGTCGGCGGACACGTCCACTTCGGTGTAGGCGATCCCCCGGCCCTCCAGGTACCGCTTGGCCACCTGGCACCACGGGCAGGTGGGGGTGCTGTAGACGATCACTTCGCGCTCAACTTGCTGGTCCATTTCGTTCCCTCCTCGGTTAGCTTCTTGCGGATGGCCGGCGGGAGCAGCTCTTTCAGCGCCGGCGTCGTGCTCAAGCAGTGCAGGCGCCCGTCGCGGCTCCGTTCCACGAGCCCCGCTTCCTCCAGGATCCGTAGGTGGTACGAGAACGCGGAAGTGGAGATCCCCAGCGCGCGGGCGATCTGCCCGCAGTGGAGGCCGTTACGCGCGAGCAGGTAGCTCAGGATGTGAATCCGCTCCGCGCTGCCCAGGGCAGCGAACGCCTTCGCGAGGTCCACCATCCCTCGGTCCACGGGCCGAGTATAGCCGCCTCCGAAGGATAGTTCAACTGTAGTTGAACCGTTGAGATGACAGCTGCTGGCGGGTACGCTCCGAGCATGGAAGCCAAGGTAACCTGGGAGGAAGGAATGAGGTTCGTGGGGGTCGGCCCCTCCGGCCACAGGGCGACCATGGACGCGGGGCGCGAGGCGGGGGGCGAGGACTCCGGCCCCCGGCCCACCGAGCTCCTCCTGTTCGCGCTCGGGGGATGCACGGGGATGGACGTGGTGTCGATCCTCGGGAAGATGCGCACCCCGCCGCGGAGCCTGGAGATCGTGATCGCCGCGGAGCGGGCTTCGGACCACCCGAAGGCGTTCCGCAAGGCGAAGCTCCTCTTCCGGGCGGAGGGCGTGCCGGAGGAGAACCTGCGCAAGGCGGCCCAGCTTTCCCACGAGCGCTACTGCTCGGTTGCCCACTCCCTCTCCACCGAGATCACGATCGAGGTCGAAGCCCAGCCGTAGCCAGCCGACCGGACCCTTACCGCAGGGAACGGCGAGGACGCTGCGGGGGGCCCGCTTCCGCTCTCCCACGCTCAGGCGAATGGCGTTCACCGCGATGAGGATGTGGGGTTCAGCTGAGGGTGGCGCGGAAGTCCACGGCCACCACGCGATCCGGGTAGCAGAGGAGCGGGTTCACGTCGAGCTCCTGGATCTGGGGGAAGTCGGCAGCGAGGTGGCTGATCCGCTCCACAACCTCGACGAGGGCCGGCAGGTGGACCGGCGGCCGCCCCCGCGCCCCCTCAAGGAGCGGGAACCCCCGGATGCTCCGCACAAGCTCCTCCGCCTCGCCCCGGGGAAGGGGGACGAGGGCAAACGCCACGTCCTCCAACACCTCCACCCACACCCCGCCCAGCCCGAACATCACCAGGGGCCCGAACGTGGGGTCACGCACGATCCCCACGATGACCTCCTCACCCGGCGGCAGGAGCTCCTGCACGTACACGCCGGCCGTGGAAGGGACCGCCCGGACCATCTCCCGGTAGGCGCCTCGCACCCTGTCCACCGGAACGCCAATCCTCACCCCGCCCGCACCGGACTTGTGAACTACCTCGGCGGAGACGACCTTGAGGACGACCTCCTCCCCCAGGTCCTGGGCGAGCGCTTCTGCCTCGTCCGCGCTGCGCGCGACCCCGCCCCGCGCGACGGGGATCCCGTAGGCGGTGAGGAGATCGAGCGACTCCACGCCCAGCCGAGGGCCGCGTGAGCCCAGGAGCTCCCGCGCCTGAGCCCGGTCGACATCCACCGCGGATCGGTCGGGGGGCGGGCGGTCCCGCACCTCCCGGTAGCGAACGAGGGTCGCCAGGGCCCGCACGGCGCGGGCAGGCTCGGAGTACGCCGAGACCCCGGCTGCGCTCAGTATCTTCTCCGCCTCGTCCCCGATCTCGCCCGCGAGGAAGCTCGCCACGACCGGTTTGCCGTGCCGGCGATGCGCTGCGGCGAGGATCCGTGCCAGCTCAGCAAAGGTCAGCACGGGGTGCGGGGCGGTGAGGACGAGCCCCATGTCCACCTTGGGGTCAGCGAGGACCCACTCCACCGCGTCCTGGAACTGGTCGGCGGAGGCATCGGCGAGGATGTCCACCGGATTGGCGATGTTCGCCGCTGGGAACCGTTCGACGAGGGAGGCCACGGTGACCGGAGAGAGAGGGGGCAGGTCGAGGCCGTCGTCCGTGGCCGCATCCGCGGCCAGGATCGCCGGCCCGCCGGCGTTGCTCACGATCCCGGCCCTCCGCCCGCGCGGCAGCGGCTGCTGGGAGAGCGCGACCGCCCCTTCGAGCAGTTCCTCCACCGTCCGGACGCGGAGGACCCCGCCCCGCCGGAACGCGGCCGCGTAGGCGCGGTCCGATCCGGCAAGGGCCCCGGTGTGGGACGACGCCGCCCGCGCTCCGGCCTCCGTGGTCCCCGCCTTGAGGACGAGCACGGGCTTCTCTCGCGTCACCTCGCTCGCGAGGCGCACGAACTCCGGCCCATCCTCGACCCCCTCGAGGTAGGCCGCGATGACGCGCGTCTGGGGGTCGCGGGCGAGGGCCGCGAGGAGGTCGTTCTCGGCGAGCACGGCCTTATTGCCAAGCGACACGAAGAACGAAAACCCGACCTCCCTCTGCCAGGCCCAGTTCAAGACCGCGCTTCCCAGGGCCCCGGACTGGGAGAGGAACGCGATCGTGCCTGCGAACGCCCCCCGCGGGGCGAAGGTCGCGTTGAGCCTTGCGCGCGGGGAGATGAGCCCGAACGAGTTCGGCCCGAGCACGTTCATCCTGTGCGCCGAGGCGATGCGCACGAGCTCCCGCTCCCGTTCGATCCCCTCGCCCCGCCGTTCCTTGAACCCCGCCGTGATCACGACAGCATTGTGGATTCCCTTCCTCCCGCAGGCGTCGAGGGCGCAGAGCGCGTCGGCGGGGGGGACGGCGATGATGGCGAGGTTCACATCCGCAGGGAGGTCGGTCACGGTGGGGACGCACGGCCGGCCGAGGATCTGCTTGTGGCTTGGGTTCACCGCGTACACGGGCCCGGTGAACCCGGCGACGTTGGAGAAGAGCGCGTGCCCGATCTTGCCCGGCGTGGCGGAGGCCCCGACCACCGCCACCGACCGGGGATAAAGGAGATCCGTGAGATCCCGTGGCATGTTGGGACACATGGTAGCGGCCTCCGCGGGATCTTCACACCCCCTGCACTTCCCCTCGACGGCGAGGGTGGATAGTCCATCGCGGTGGAAGAGCACGCGAGAGCCCAGCCACCGGAACCACCCCCCGATCGACGAGAGGGGTCGAGGGATCCCTCGCCCCCTCTCCCTCCTTTGGGTAGGCTAACGATGGACATGAAGACGGTACTCGTCGTAGAGGATGAGCGGGAGATCGCGCGCATGGTCCAGACGTATCTCATGCGCGAGGGGTACCGCGTGGAGGTCGCGTTCACAGGCGAGGAGGGGTGGACCCTGTTCAAGAACCTCCAACCCGACCTCGTGGTCCTCGACTTGATGCTTCCTGGGATGCACGGGCTGGAGGTGGCGCGGCGGATCCGCCAGGGCGCAACGACCCCGATCATCATGCTCACCGCCCGCACGGAGGAGGCGGACCGCGTGGCGGGTCTGGAGATGGGGGCCGACGACTACGTGACGAAGCCGTTCAGCCTGCGGGAGCTCGCGGCGCGGGTGCGCGCCGTCCTCCGTCGCACGGAGGGGGCCACGGTCCCCGAGGTGATCCGCGCGGGGAACCTCACGGTGGACCTTGCGGCGCGGGAGGCCCGCCTTGGAGGAGCGCTCCTCGATCTGACCCCCACCGAGTTCGATCTCCTCGCGTTCTTCGCCCGCCATCCGGGCCGCGTGTTCACGCGGCGCGAGCTTCTCGAGGCCCTTCAGGAGAGAACGTACGCCACCCTGCCCCGCACGGTGGACTCCCACGTGAAGAACCTCCGCCACAAGATCGAACCCGATCCGGAGGACCCTATCTACATCCTCACCGTGCATGGGGTGGGCTACAAGTTCCGCCCCGCCGAGGGGGAGTAACCCGTGTCCTTTCGCTGGAAGCTTCTCGGAGCGTTCGCCCTGATCGCGTTCCTCGCGGCGGGGGGAACGTACTTCCTCACCACGCGCGAAGTGAGCTCCCGGTTCGATGCGTTCCGGGAGGAGAACCGGCAGCTCGCGGCCCAGGAGTTCGCCGCGGCCCTCGCCCAGATCTGGGAGTCGAGCGGCAACTGGGACGTGCTGAGGTCGATCTTCACATCCGTCGCGGTCATCGTCCGCGGGCGCGAGGTGATCTACGAGCGAAACGCGTGGGGGCAGTTCATGGTGGTGGACAGCGATTACATGGTGGTGGGCTGCGCTGCGCAGGAGTTGATCGGCGAATGCATAGCTGACGACCCGCAGTTCCGGGCGATCGTCGAACGGTACGGGATGCCGATCATGGCTGATGGGGTGCGGGTGGGGACTGTCGTTCCCCTCGACATCGCTGCCCTCAACCCCCTCGAGGAGGACTTCCTCCGCTCGATCCAGCGCGCGGTGCTGGTGGGAGGGGCCGCGGCCCTCGTCGCGGCGGCCCTCCTCGCGGTGCTCCTCGCCGCTCAGCTCTCCCGACCGCTCAAGCGGCTCATTCTGGCCACGGCCCGCATCGCGAAGGGAGATCTTGCCCATCGCGTGACGATCCGCACCCAGGACGAGATCGGCCGCCTCGGCCGCGCGTTCAACGAGATGGCGGTGGCCCTCGAGAGCTCGGAGAAGTCCCGTCAGAACCTCCTCGCGGACGTCGCCCACGAGCTGCGGACCCCGCTGGCGGTGGTGCGGGGGAACCTCGAGGGGATGCTCGACGGGGTCTTCCCCCTCACTCCAGAGGGCCTGGCCCTGGTGTACGACCAGATCCTGCATCTGGCCGATCTCGTCGAGGACCTGCGCACCCTCACCCTCGCCGAGGCGGGGCACCTCCAGCTCGTGCGGGAGCCCACCGACATCGGGGACCTGGTCCGGGCGGTGGTGGAGGGAGTGCGCCCGACCGCGGCGGAGGAACGGGTGACGTTGGTGGTGGAGGCCCAACCTGGCCTTCGTGCCGATGTGGATCCGCGTCGCATTCGCCAGGTTCTGGGGAACCTCCTCGACAACGCCCTCCGCTACTCTCCCCCTGGCGGGACGGTCACGGTGAGCGTCAGGCCCGAGGGAGGGGAGATCCTCGTCGCGGTGCGGGATCAGGGTCCGGGGATATCCCCTCAGGATCTGCCCCATGTGTTCGAACGCCTCTACCGCGGCGATGCGTCGCGCAGCGGCGAGGGGACGGGGCTCGGGCTGGCCATTGCCCGCGAGCTCGTCCAGGCCCATGGCGGGCGGATCTGGGTGGAGAACCAAGGGGGGGCGGTGTTCACGTTCACCCTGCCGGCGGTTGATTCCCCTTCATCCGCGATCTAAGATTGGCCCGCCATGCCTGATGGTTCGTGTTATCACAGTCCAACCCTCGGCAAACTCTCGTTCAAAGAGGTTGTGGATGAGATCCTGGCGATGATGTCCGCTGCCCCGGAGGACCCGTACGAGGTCGTTGTCGGCACTGATTCTCAGACGTACTGCGATGAAGTGGAGTATGTGGCGGCGATCGTCGTGCACCGGGTCGGGCGGGGTGGCCGTTACTTCTGGCGCCGGACGAAGGCCAAGCGGCCGCAGAGCCTCCGCGAGCGCATCTACCGCGAGGCATGGCTCTCCTACGAGACGGCCGAGGAGCTGATCGGCGCCCTCAAGGACCGTGGGGCGACCGGGTTCCAGCTCGAGATCCACGTCGACATTGGCCGCAACGGTCGGACGAGGGACCTCGTGGAGGAAGTGGTGGGGATGATCCTCGGGGTGGGGTACCGCGTGCGGACCAAGCCCGAGGCCTACGCTGCTTCCGCCGTCGCCGACAAGTACACGTAGGCCCACGCGGGACGCGGTGCGTTCCCGCGTGTCCTGTCCCACGGTGCGGGACCGATCTAGCATGGTCCCATGCCCACGGTCGATGAGCTCCTGTCGGCCCTTTCCCCCCGCTGCGCCGTGGGCGCGATCGAAGTGCGCGGACTGGCGTGGGACTCGCGTCGCGTGAGGCCAGGCGACCTCTTCTTCGCCCTCGTCGGAGGCCGGGTTGATGGCCATGCGTTCATCGGCGAGGCACTGGCGCGGGGGGCGCGGGCGGTGGTTGGGGAGCGAAGGTTGGCCGAGGCTCCGTTCCCCTACGTCTGCGTTCCCGATGCTCGGGCTGCCCTGGCCCACGCTGCCGCCGCCTTCTATGGGCATCCCACAACAAAGCTCCGCACGATCGGAGTCACGGGGACGAACGGGAAGACGACGGTCGTCCACCTCCTCGGTCAGGTCCTCCCCGCGTGCGCAACCCTGACCACGGTGCGGGTGGAGCGGGAGAACCTATCCTGCGTCACCACCCCCGAGGCCCCGGATCTGCAGCGCCTGGCCGCCGAGGCGGTGGCGGAGGGGAAGGAGGCATTCGCGTTTGAGGCCTCCTCGATCGGGCTCGCCCAGCGGCGCGTGGTGGGCACTCACCTCGCAGCGGCGGTGTTCACGGGGTTGGGGCGGGACCACCTCGATTTTCACCGCACGACGGACGCCTACCTCGATGCCAAGCTCCGCCTGTTCCGGATGCTCCCTCCAGATGGCGTCGGGATCGTCAACGCCGAAGATCGGGCTGGGGGGCGATTCCTCGCTACCTGTCGGGGCAAGCGGGTGCGGTACGGAATCGATCGCGGGGACGTCCGGGCGCGGGGCCTGCGCTTGGATGCAAGCGGGGCGGAGTTCATGGTGGAGGCGCCGGATGGGACAGCGCATGTCCGCCTCCCGTTCCCAGGCCGACACAACGTCGCCAACGCGCTCGCCGTGGTGGCCACGGCGTGGGCGCTCGGCGTGCCTCTTCCCGATGTTGCGGCCCGCCTTGCGACCGCAACGCTTCCGCCGGGACGGTGGACCCCCTTCCCGCTCCCCAGCGGGGCGATGGCGGTCGTGGACTACGCCCACAACCCCCAGGCGCTCCTCGAGATCCTGTCTGCGCTTCGTCCCCACGCGCGTCGGCTCGTCGTCGTGTTTGGGGCCAGTGGCGAGGCCGACCAGGGGAAGCGTCCGCTCATGGGGGGGATCGTCGGACAGCACGCCGATCTTGCCGTGATCACGGCCGACAACCCCAAGGGCGAGGATCCGCGGGCGATCGCGGAGGCGGTGGCGCGGGGGGTGCGGGCGATGGGCGGGGCGTACCGGATCGAGCTCGATCGGGCACAGGCGGTCCGGTGGGCGCTCGACGACGCAGGGCGAGGGGACGTGGTCCTCCTCGCCGGCAAGGGGCACGAGCGGTACCAGCTTGTGGCCGACGGAGCGATCCCTTGCTCCGATCTCGAGCTCGTGGCCGCTGCGTCAGGCCTTCGCGAGCGCGAGCAGCCGCGCGGCCACTTCCTCGGGGGATCCGACGCCGTCCACGATCCGGACGCGCGGGCCCGCGGGCGGGGCCACCTGCCGACCTAAGGCGAGTCGCTGCGCGGCGACTTCAGGAGGGAAGGCCCGCGCGAGCCTCCGTCTCCGCTCCGGTTCGGGGACCTCCACCCACACCACGAGGTCGAACAGCTCCCGGTCGACGTGGGCCGACGTGGCGAGGAGTGCCCCCTCCACGAGGAGGACGTCCGTGCCCCCGGCGCGATGAGAGGCGATCGCTTCTCGCACCGTTTCCATGACCACGGGATGGACGATCTCCTCGAGGTCGGCCTTCACCACGGGATCGGCGAAGACGAGCTCAGCCAATCTCTGGCGGTCGATCGCCCCATCCGGGCCGACGATGCCCTCCCCGAACCGGGCGGCGAGCGCGGCGTGGGCCGGCCCGCCGGGGCGGTAGGCTTCCCGGACCAGTTCGTCGCAATCGAGGTGGGCGAACCCTGGGCGCTGGGCGAGGAGGCGGGCGACGGTGGACTTCCCCGTTCCGGCCGGCCCCGCGATCCCGATCACCTTCATCGCGCGGAGGGTAGCTCCCATCCCTTCCCTTTGCCAACGGGAGTGCGGAGCCTAGAATGGGCGCCATGAGCGAGGTGGTGCGGAGCTACTACGACCGGGAGGTGGAACGGGAATGGGGTCGCCTCGATCGCCCTTATCGGAGGCTCGAGCTCGTGACCACGCTGCAGCTCGTGTCCCGGTACTTCCCGGTGCAGGGCCACCTCGCCGACATCGGCGGGGGCCCGGGCCGGTACACGGTCGAGCTCCTCAGGCGCGGGTTCCGGGTGACGTTGGTCGACCTCTCGCCGCGGGCGGTGGCGTTCGCGCAGGCCAAGCTCGCCGAGCTGGGCCTGGAGGCGGAGGCGATCCTGTGTGCCGACGCCCGCGATCTTGCTGTCCTCCCCCCAGAAGCGTTCGACGGGGCGCTCCTCATGGGGCCCCTTTACCACATCGTGGACGAGGCGGGCCGTGCTCAGGCCCTCGCCGAGCTCGGGTGGATCCTCAAGCCGAGAGCACCCGCGATCGTAGCGTTCCTCAACCCGTGGGGCATCCTCCGCGCCGGCCTCGCCGAGTTCCCCGATGCCTACCGGAAGTTCGACGACGTGCGCGCTCTCCTCACCAACTGGGTTCAGACCGGCGAGCAGGAGGCGTTCACCGAAGCGGCGTTCCTCACCCCACCGCAGGCGCTGGACGAACTCCGGAGTGCCGGGTTCGACATCGTCACCTACGCTGGAGCCGAGGCGTTCGCCTCGGGCATGCTCGCCGAGCTCGAAGGGATGGCAGGCACGGATCCCGTGGCCTACGCGAACGTCCTCCGGCTCGCGGAGGAGACGTGCGAGCTCCCCCAGTACCGGGACGCGACCGAGCACCTCCACGTCGTCGTCCGCAAGCCCAGTCCCTAGGCGTTCTTCCCATTCTGTGTGCCTACAGGTCCGCCAGGTGATTTCCATCCAGCCACATGCGGCGACAAGGCCGGGTCTTCCTGGAGGGCCCCGCCCGTGGTAGGATTCGGGCGGAGGTGATCCACGGTGAAGGAGTTTTCGTTCATCCTGGGCAACAACCCGGGGGCCCTGGCCGAGATCTCCGAGGCGTTGGGGGCGGAGCACGTGAACCTGGAGGCGGTGGCGGGCGTGACCGTCCTCGACGAGGGCGTGATCGCGATCGTGACCGACAACCCGGACAAGACGCGCAAGGTCCTGCGCGCCAAGGAAATCGAGTTCGAGGAGCGGGAGGCGCTCGTCATGGCCATGCCCCACCAGCCGGGGCAGCTGGCCTCGATCCTCGGCCGGCTCGCCGACGAGGGGATCAACGTCCTCTCCTGCTACTGCACCGTGGAGAAGAACCAGATCGTGTTCACCGTGGACAAGGTGGATCGGGCGAAGGCGATCTTCCGCATCCCGTAGGGGCGAGGGTGGCAGAGGGAACGGCGGCCATCCGCGTGTACGGGGAGCTGAACGACTTCCTCCCTCCGGAGTGGAGGCAGAGAACGGTCCCCTACCCGTTCCAGGGGACGCCCGCGGTCAAGGACGCGATCGAGTCCCTCGGGGTGCCCCACGTCGAGGTCGAGCTCGTGCTCCTCAACGGCGAGTCGGTGGACTTCGCCGCGCGGCTGGGCGACGGAGACCGGCTCACCGTGTACCCGAAGTTCGAGCGCCTCGATGTGAAGGGACTCCTCCGCCTACGGAAGGAACCCCCCTGTCGCATCGCGTTCCTCCTCGATGATCATCTGGGGAAGCTCGCCCGGTTCCTCCGGCTCCTTGGGCTCGATGCCGTCCACGCAAACGGATGCCGAGACGAGGATCTCGTCGCGTCCGCCGTCCGCGAGGGGCGGATCGTCCTCACCCGTGACCGGGAGCTTCTCAAGCGCGGCGCGCTCACCCACGGGTACTGGGTCCGGTCCACCGATCCGGTCGAGCAGGCGCGGGAGGTCGTGCGGCGGTTCGATCTCGCAAGTCAGGTGCGACCGTTCACGCGGTGTCTGGCCTGTGGCGGAGTCCTTGCCCCGGTGGAGAAGGAGGAGGTTCGCGAGAGGATCCCGCCCCGCGTCGCCGCGTGGCGGGACGAGTACCTTTTGTGCAGCCGCTGCGGGAAGCTCTACTGGGAGGGGACCCACCACCCCCGGCTCCGCGCCACGGTGGAGCGGATCCTGGGGGGACCCGCGATCAACGGGACAGGTTGAGGCGGAGGAGGGGGAACTCCGGGTCGTCGCGGAGGATCTCGAACCCGTGGCGGAGGTAGAACGCCACGGGACCGGACGGGTTCTCCGCGTTCCCCACCCGAGCGAACGTTTCCACCGCGCTCACCCCTCGGCGGCGCAGCTCGCGCAGGACGTCCTGGAGGAGGACGCTCCCCCAGCCGCGTCCCCGGTGGAGGCGGCACGGGAAGAACAGGCACGCGACGAACACCGCGTCGTGGCTCACTGGCCCTGCCGGGTAGTTCCGGGTGTTGGGGAGGAAACGCGGGGGCGCGTACTGGGCGTAGCCCACCGCCTGGCCGCCGGCGTAGAGGAGGCGGCCGCAGTCCCCGAACTCCGTCCGCACCCGGCGGATCCAGGCGAGCTTCTTCTCGAGGTTCGCCGTCCGGTCTTCCTTGCCCGGGTCACCGAGGAGTTCCGGGTACTCCCAGTACAGGCAGTACTTGCAGCTCCAGGGCTGGGCGTCCCACTCTGGCGCGTCCCCCAGGTTCTCCTCTGTCAGTGGAGCTGTCTGGAACTTCATCGGTTCTTCTCTTCTGTGGTGCACATTCGCATGCCCTTCTCCATCAAGCTAGTATGATACGGGGTGCGGGGGCTGAAGCGACTCCGGCTCAGGAGAGGTAGCTGTGTCTTCTAACGTCGTGGTGCTGACATCTCCAGGGGCAGCGAGCGACTCCACCGACCTGTGGAGCTGGGTTCCCGCTGGCGTGCGCAAGATAGCCGAGACAGAGGACAAGAGGGCCATACCCGCGATTGCCCGCGATCCTCGGCTGACCTCAGCCATCGAGGTTGCCGCTCGGGCAATTCCCACCCGGCACCAACTTGTGCGCGGTGACAGCCGAGACATGAGGGACATTCCTGACGAGAGTGTCCATCTCGCCGTCACCTCTCCCCCTTATTGGACCCTCAAGGACTACCCCGAGTGCGAGGGACAGCTGGGGCGGATCGGTGACTACGAGCGATTCCTGAGCGAGCTCGATGAGGTCTGGCGCCACGTGTTCAGGGTTCTCGTCCCCGGGGGGGCGGCTGGTGATCGTGGTGGGCGATGTTTGCCTGCCACGGCGTCGTTTCGGTCGGCACGCTGTGGTTCCTCTCCACGCCAGCATCCAGGAACACTGTCGAACGATCGGCTTTGATAACCTGGCCCCAATCATCTGGCACAAGATCAGCAACGCAGTGTTCGAAGTCGAAACAGGGTCGCAGTTCCTCGGTAAACCATACGAGCCGAACGCCATTATCAAGAACGACATCGAGTACATCCTGTTCCAGCGCAAACCGGGCGGATACCGAAAGCCGGGGCTTGCCGCACGGCTGCTCTCCGTGATCCCCGAGAGCTGCCACCGCGATTGGTTTCAGCAGATTTGGACGATCGGCGGAGCGTCCACCCGCCGTCACCCGGCGCCGTTCCCCCTGACCCTTGCCGAGCGGCTCGTGCGCATGTTCTCATTCGTGGGCGATACGGTGTTGGACCCCTTCACCGGAACAGGGACGACGAACGTTGCGGCCGCCCAGTGGGGCCGCCACAGCATCGGGTACGAGATCGAGCCAGAGTACTTCCACATGGCCTGTCATCGGGTCTCCGAGGTGGTCCAGCCCCAGCTTCCCCTTGTTCAACCCCTCCATCATGACGCGTGATCTCGCTGCCCTCATCGGCCCTCGCTTCTTCACGGAAGCGGTTCAGGAGTTCTGGGCGACCCGGGATCGTCAGGCCGCATCTCAACGGCGACGGGGTGCATCCGATCGCGGACTGCGCGCGGCGGTGACCGGTGGGCAGCAGATGAACGGGTTCCGCGAGGCGATTGTTGAACTGATGGTGAAGACCGGTGTACCGGCGGACTGTATCTACGCCAGGCGTGTAGTGGGCCAAGAGATCGTTACCACCCCTGAGGGCCCAGTCGGCACTGATCCGGTCGAGCACCAGAGGCGGGAAGACCGCGAACTCGCG